>Ga0315274_10000074_pt1 | contig 140942 bp, 122 predicted proteins | sample YL17G02_20_MG_FD_203700 | JGI IMG/M metagenome (GOLD analysis project Ga0315274, IMG submission 203700) | Sediment microbial communities from Yellowstone Lake, YNP, Wyoming, USA - YL17G02_20 | ecosystem: Environmental > Aquatic > Freshwater > Lake > Sediment | place: USA: Wyoming | collected...
CGCGTTTGGAATTCGCTCTCGGTGAGTACATCGGGATACGGCAGGCGGCCGAACGGTTGCGTGCGGACATACACAGGTTCACCGGCGCCTCGAAACCAGGCACGAGCCGGTGATATGAGTTTGTCGTCGGTGCGGCGAAAGCTATAATGGCCGGCGCATGGGTGATAAGCCCGGCGATCGCGTGCATAGCGAGATCGGAAAGCCCTGCGTAGCCCTTTCCAGCGAACAAGTTGACGCCTTTCTTCCAGAGCGAGAAGTGCGTGTGCATACCGGAGCCGTTGTCCTGGAATATCGGCTTGGGCATAAATGTCGCCGTCTTGCCGTGGCGTTTGGCTACGTTCTTGACGATGTATTTATACCACATAAGATTGTCGGCCTGCTTGACTAATGGCGCATAAAGCATGTCTATTTCGGCTTGTCCGCCGGTTGCTACTTCATGATGGTGTTTCTCAATCACAATACCGACCTTCTGCATTTCCTCGACCATTTCGGTACGGATATCCTGCTGGGTGTCGGTCGGACTTACCGGGAAATAACCGCCTTTGTACGACGGCTTATATCCAAGGTTAGGCTCTTCGAAACGGGCGGTGTTCCAGGACCCTTCCGCCGAATCGATTGAGTACATTCCGGTATGCTGGTTCTGCTCATAGCGAACTTCGTCGAAGATAAAAAATTCCGGCTCAGGACCGTAATAAGCGGTATCCGCCAACCCTGTTTTTTCCGCGAATTCAGCCGCCCTTTTGGCGATATATCGCGGGTCACGATTATACTCTTCGCGTGTGACGGGGTCGAGGATATCAGCGAGGATACTCACCGTTGGCCTGGCGAAAAACGGGTCCATCACCACGGCGCTCAGGTCCGGAACCGCCATCATATCAGACTGGTGAATTGGCTTCCAGCCGCGGATTGAAGAACCGTCGAAACCGAGACCTTCCTTAAAGGCCTTTTCGTTCAGGAACTCCACGGGGAATGTGCAGTGCTGCCAAGTGCCAAGAAGGTCGACGAACTTAAGGTCCGCCATCTTCACATTGTTCGCCTTGGCAAATTCAAAAAATTCCTTTTGTTTCATTACATACCTCACTAAAAAATTAGGTTGTTAATATTTGCCTTTTATCCAATAGCTTCGCTGCCTCTTTCACCCGTTCTGATGCGGATGCATTCAGGCAGGTCCAAAACAAAAATCTTGCCGTCGCCGATTTGCCCTGTCTTTGCACCATCGATGACTGCTCTGATTGTCGGCTCAACAAACGCTTCGTTCACTGCTATCTCTAATTTTATCTTCTTCAGCAGACTACCCTTTTCTTTGTGGCCTCGGTAAACCTCGGCTATACCCTTCTGCCGGCCTCGACCAACAACATCTGATACTGTTACAAGGTGAATCTCTTCCTCCGTCAACTTTTTGAGCACTTCGTCCAGACGGTCCGGCTGAATAATTGCTATTATATATTTCATTTATCTTATCCTTTCTCATTTAATCAATCAGTGTATATGCGGCCTCTCGATGCTGTGTCAAATCCAGCCCTACACGTTCCTCGTGCTCACTTACCCGCAGCTTCACTACCGCATCAACGAACTTGAGGAGCACGGCGCCGACTACAAATGAATACACAATTGTGACAAGAACCGCCTTGACTTGAATCCACAGTTGTGCAGGATTACCATACAACAAACCATCTGCACCGTCGGGGTTAATTGTCTTTGTGGCCCATATACCTGTTGCAAGAACGCCCCAGATGCCTCCGATTCCGTGCACACCAAAAGCATCTAATGAATCGTCGTAACCCAGCACTCCTTTAAGACAGGTCACTGCCAACCACGGGAAAATACCTGCTCCTATACCTATCCATATTGCTCCCACAGGCGTAACAAACCCGGATGCCGGGGTGACGGCTGCCAAGCCGGCCACTGCACCGGTAATCATACCTAACGTAGTGGGTTTTTTATACCTAAGCCAGTCAAGCAAAGACCATGTCACACCGGCAACTGCGCCTGATATGTGTGTTACTGTAAACGCATTGCCTGCCAGACCAGATGCTTTTAAAGCACTGCCTGCATTGAAGCCGAACCATCCGAACCACAATAAACCCGCGCCCAGTACGGCAAACGGCAGATTATGCGGAGGAGAAATGCTGCACGGATAACCCTGTCGCTTCCTTAATACCAGTGCTGCCGCCAAGGCCGTCATACCGGCGTTTATATGAACGACAGCTCCACCGGCAAAATCCAATGCACCCAAGTTCCTCAAAAAACCGCCGACGCCCCATATCCAGTGTGCTATGGGGTCGTAAACAATAGTCGCCCATAACAGCATAAAAATACAAAACGCAGAGAATTTCATTCGTTCCGCGAATGCCCCTATGATTAACGCTGGCGTTATTATTGCGAACATCATCTGGAACATCATAAATGCTTCGTGCGGTACTGTTGGTGCATAGGCGGGGTTCGGCACCATGCCGACGTTTGTTAAAAACGTCCATTCCAATCCGCCGATTATGGAACCCTTGTCCGGCCCGAACGATAAACTGTATCCGCACACAATCCATTGAATGCTTATTATGCACAGGGCCATAAAACACTGCATAAGCACCGACAGCATATTTTTTCGCCGAACCAGGCCGCCGTAGAAAAACGATAGCCCTGGTGTCATAAGCATTACTAATGCGGTTGATATCAACAGCCAACTAGTGTCCCCTGAGTCTATAGCCGCCTTCATTGTCGCGGTTGCCGACTCTTCGTCTGCGAATGCTGCCCCACACATAAAAACCGTTCCTAAAATAGCGGTCAGGAGCAATCCTTTAAACATCACTAACCGTTTTGTTTGTATTCGCATCATTTGTTTCTCCATTACAGTCCATTAAAATTTCGGAGCCAACTCTTGCATTAAAAGCTCTGTTTGATATTCCGATGCCAAACCAGATGTTGTCGCTTCTGTCCGCCGCTTTGAGTATCGCATCGCTAAACATCTCTGTATGCTGACCAATTACTCTTTTTATATGCAACGCTTGTGCCAACATAACCTAACAAAGTGTAAGTACTTATTTCACATGGAGATATGTTTTTAATTTGGACAAATATCCCTCGACAAATAGCGACATTTTCGTAACTTATATTAGAAAAAATAACATTTATGTTTCTAATTTACAGATACTCCGAGTCTGCAGCTTGTTGCTGGAACGAAGATTCTACTACAGAGAGACTTTGTATCTCCCAATATGCAAAGCACTTACGCAACATTACGCCCAATTGCAAATTTTTCTTGAAAAAATACTTTGCAATTTTGATAGAGTATGTTACAATTATGTCGCATAATGTCTGGAAAGGAGTTTCTTAAGATGGCTAAAAAAGCAACACTTTGGCAAACAGGAGCGGTATCTACTCCTCACGATTTAAAGCAACTTGAAGCCCTTTACAAAGTCAGTCAAATTCTTGCTACCGGAGCACGCCAGCAGCAAGCACTGGCAGACGTTCTTGATACGCTGGATAAAGAATTCGGTTTAAATAGGGGCACAATTACGTTATTGGTACCTGAGGGTAATGAAATTCGAATTGAGGCGGTGCATAATCTTTCCCGTGAACAAAGCAGCAAAATCACATATCGCGTCGGCGAAGGGGTAACCGGCAAGGTAATGCAATCCGGCAAAGCAATGATTGTGCCTAAGGTTTCTCAGGAACCGCTGTTCTTGAATCGGTTTGAAAGATGGAATGTTACAAAGCAGGATTTAAGCTTTATTTGTGTACCAATTTCTATCGGCAAGGATGTTATTGGGACAATTTCAGTTGATAGACCATTTGAAGAAACAGCACCGTTAAATGATGAGATGCGTATCCTAAGCATCGTAGCGAGTATGATTGCAAATGATTTGAGAACCCGACGGGAAGCAACTATCGAGCGAAAGTTCCTTGAAGACGAGAACCTACGATTGCGGTATGAACTGGAAGAAAGATTCCGTCCGGAAAACATAATAGGCAATTCCAACGCAATGCGCGATGTATATCGGCAGATTCATCAGGTAGCAGGCAGCAATACAACGGTGCTTATACGGGGCGAATCAGGTACCGGCAAAGAGTTAGTTGCGCATGCTGTTCACTATACCAGCCCCAGAGCAGAGGGACCTTTTATAAAAGTTAACTGTGCCGCTCTGAATGAAAACCTGCTCGAAAGCGAACTGTTTGGCCACGAAAAAGGCGCTTTTACTGGAGCAATACAAAGTCGCAAAGGCCGACTTGAAGAAGCAAACAATGGTACACTGTTTTTAGATGAAATAGGCGATTTCTCCTCTGCTACTCAGGTAAAGCTCCTTCGAGTTCTTCAGGAGAGGGAATTTGAACGCGTGGGGAGTAACCATCCCTTAAAAACAAACGCAAGAATCCTCGTGGCTACGAACCAAGATTTGGAGAAATGTGTCGATAAAGGAACCTTCCGGCAGGACCTTTACTATCGTATAAATGTGTTTCCTATTTTCTTGCCTCCTCTGCGACAGCGAAAGGATGATATTTTGCTATTGGCCGATTTTTTTGTTGAGCGGTACTCCAAGAAAATGGGCAAAGACATCAGACGAATCAGTACTTCCGCAATCAATATGATGATGTCTTATCACTGGCCGGGCAATGTCCGGGAGCTTGAAAACTGTATCGAAAGAGCCGTCCTCTTGAGCAGCGACGGCGTTATTCACGGTCATCATTTGCCATCAACACTGCAAACATCAGAGGCATCAGATACTATAGGTGTGGGGTCCCTGAGCGAACGAACAAATTTATTTGAGCGTGATTTGATAATCGATGCGCTAAAACGATGCGATGGAAATCTGACGGCTGCAGCACGTGACCTGAAAACAACTCCGAGAATTATGAGATATAAAGTTAGGGAGCTTGGTATAGACTATAAGCGATACCGCGTTAAGAAAGGATAGTTTATGACAGCATGGGCGAGCACCGGCCTTAGTGGGCTCGATAAGCTGCTTTGCGATTTGAAGAAAGGCGATAATGTTGTATGGCAAGTGGATAGTGTCGACGATTACCGTCACTTTCTGACTCCATATGTAACGCAGGCTTTGCAGGACAAACGCAATATTGTCTATATGCGATTCGCCCAACACCCGCCACTGGTGGAAAATCAATCGAATATCACCATTTATCAGCTTGATGCCGGCAGCGGATTCGAGAGTTTTTCCAAACAAATCCACACTATAATTTCGAAGGAAGGCAAAGAAACTTACTACGTGTTTGACTGTCTTTCGGATTTGCTAATTGCATGGGCAACTGACTTGATGATTGGCAATTTCTTTCTGGTTACGTGCCCTTATCTTTTTGAGCTGGACACCATTGCTTACTTTGCCATATTGCGGAATTACCACTCATTTCAAACGGTCGCCCGTATTCGTGAAACAACACAGCTGTTACTGGATGCGTACAATTTTGACGGAAGCTTCTACGTACACCCCTTGAAAGTGTGGAATCGCTACTCGCCTACAATGTTTCTTCCGCATCTTCAGCAGGAAGAAAATTTCCTGCCGATAGCAAGCAGTGTTGATGCCAGTACTGTGCTTTCTCAAATTTCCCAAAAATATCGAAATGGCTCAGCAAGGGCTTTAGACCACTGGGACCGTCTTTTTATGAAAGCTGAGAGTTTGATAAAGGCCCCTTCTGATTCCAGGGATGTTAAAGAGCTGATTGCCGAGCTTTGCAGGATAATGGTTGGGCGGGAGAAAAGGATGTCTAATCTCGCCAGGGATAGTTTCTCCATAGAAGACTTGGTGACCATAAAAAGCAGACTGATAGGAAGTGGATTCATCGGCGGAAAAGCCGCGGGGATGCTGATTGCTCAAAAGATTCTCTCACAGGATAAGTCTTTTAACTGGAGTCAGTACCTTGAGCCTCATGATTCCTTCTACATCGGTTCAGATGTTTTCTACAGCTATATAGTTGAAAATGGCTGGTGGAAACTGCTTATGGAGCAAAAGACGAAGGAAGGTTACTTCAAAGCTGCTCCTGAATTGAAGGAAAATCTGCTGCGAGGCAAATTTCCTGACCAGGTTCGCGAGCGCTTCCAGGAAATAATCGAATATTTCGGTCAATCCCCGATTATCCTGCGTTCAAGCAGTCTTCTCGAAGATTCTTTTGGTAATGCCTTTGCGGGCAAATATGAAAGCCTATTTCTCGTTAATCAAGGCAGCCCGGAACAACGTTATTTTGAATTTGAAGAAGCAATGCGCAGAGTCTATGCAAGCACAATGGATGAGAGTGCTCTCGCCTACCGTTTGCAGAGGGGACTCGACCAGCAGGATGAGCAAATGGCGTTGCTTGTGCAACGGGTGTCCGGCTCTTATAAAAAGCAATACTTCTTCCCAGACCTTGCCGGCGTCGGAGTCTCTTACAATACCTTTGTCTGGAAGCCGGAGATGGACCCCAAAGCCGGTATGCTTCGACTGGTTTTAGGCCTCGGCACGCGAGCGGTAGAGCGTGTAGAAGACGACTATCCACAAACAATAGCTCTCGACGAGCCGCTGTCGAGACCTTATGCTGACAGGCAGGATGCAAAAAAGTTCTCACAACATAAGGTTGACCTGCTTGACACGCAGGAGAACTGCTTAAGAACTGTTGAATTGACTGAACTTATTAGTGAAAACCTCGACATAAAACTGGATTTGTTGGCCGGTCAGGACCGCCACACTCTGCAAAAAATGGCGGAGCTCGGTATGAAAGGCCAGCACGCCTGGGTTTTGACTTTCGAAAAACTGTTAGCCAATACTGATTTCGCCTCAATTATGCAAAAACTGCTGAAAACTTTGGAAAGCCGGTATCAATATCCTGTTGATGTCGAGTTCACGGTAAATTTCACTGAGAATGGTGCATTTAGAATTAATTTGCTCCAGTGCAGACCGCTTCAAACCAAGGGTATAAAGGTAGGAATACAGCTTCCGAAAAATATCAAACCTGAGAAAATCCTTTTTGAATCACAGGGTTATACCATGGGGGGCAGCATTTCACAGCCGCTCAGAAGGATTATCTATATCGACCCTGCAAAATATATTGAGCTGACTATTTCACAAAAATACAGTGTAGCACGGCTGATAGGAAAGCTGAACGCACGGATAGCCAATAAGGAAACGACCCCGACCATTTTGCTTGGGCCCGGCAGATGGGGCACAACAACGCCAAGCTTGGGTGTGCCGGTCAATTTTGCTGAAATCAGTCGAATAACTGTGCTGGCAGAGATAGCCTATGAAGGAGGCAACTTGATGCCCGAGCTGTCGTTTGGCACTCATTTTTTCCACGACTTGGTGGAAAGTAACATCTTTTATGTAGCTCTCTTTCCTCAGAAAGAAAGCGTGGTGTTGAACAAAGAGCGGCTCTTGAGAATGCATAATTTGCTGGCTGATGTCCTCCCCGAGGACAGCAAATATGATAATGTAATTCGGGTCTATGATGTCGATTCAGAACAGTTACAAATTATGTCCGATGTTGTATCCCAAAAAGTTATTTGTTTCTTCACATAAGACATAAGTAAGATTACCAATGCTATTCAAGTTAAAATCTGCTCTTGCTTTGCGTTTGCCGCTTTCATACCAGCCAACCCACCAGCTTTTTATATCTCTTCTTTTGTAAACCCAAACCTTTTTCATAATATTCATTCTATCGTAATTATGGTGGTGTGAATCAAGTGAAAAAGGGAGGCGAGATTGGAGAAAATTGGTGACAATGTGGAGACATGCACCAAGGTGTTTAAGTTAAGCAAAACCTAAGGACATGTTGTGCAAAGAATTGTACGATAGCGTCTTTTTGTGCATCCAGATTATATATCCGAACGTTATCTATAAAACCAATAAACAAGAAACCTGAGTGCAATTAATCCAGCCCCGCCAGCACTACCAGAAGCATCGCCGTTGGTCGTATTGTCATCACTATACCTGTAAGTATACTACCGATTGTATACTGAAGATTCTCTGTAAGTGATTTATCATCTTTTCTGCCACGGTCCTGAAACATTCCAGTACTTATCAAAACTCAACTTCTTCACACTTACATACTTTCTTAATCTGGCTCACACACCTCCTTTCTCACTGATATGCGTCAGGGCTACGCAGGGAAATATTTGTTCCTTTTTCAGCGGTTGTGTTATCATTTGCATCTTCAGCGACCCAGATAAATTCCGCCGGTCCACCAAAAATCGAGTTGGCATCATCTACATTTATGCCATATTCAACAACAAAATTCTGAAGCTCCTCTGTCGGAGCTGTTAGAATAAGTTTGTCATTGGCAAATTCGTGCCTGAGAACATTGGGGTCTGCTTCGATAATTTTACTAACCTTGTCATAATCCATCAGGGTGATTGTCAGGTTCGGGTCAATCTGTTCGATTCTCATAAAAGAATACATGCCAAGAAGGTGCTGTTTATGGAAGCCGCTTTCCTGACTGTCGTACGTATGTGAGGTATCCGGATAGATTTCCAAAAAGAGATTGCCCTGCAGTTCTCCAAGGCCGGCAAAAAAAAGTCCCTGATTTCCATCGTTATCTGTTATAACAAGTTTATAAGCATTCATTTTACAAGCATTTTGGTCTTCTATCCGGCTGAATTGCCCGGTCATATTGGAATCTGTCGCCTTCCAGAGTCCCAGAAGATTTGAGTCGAAAATCAGCTCATTTTCGCTGAACAATGGATAAACAGATTGTACTGGTGGTGCACAGCCGCCCAGAACGACGGCCAGCAGATAAAACGCGATAATTTTCAATTTTGTTTTCATTTTGATTTCCTTTCCAGTTTTTATGTTCTTGATAATAACCACAGCACCAAGTCCTAATAAGCATTGGATAGTCGGGCTGATAATCTTTCTGAAAAATTTAATAAAATTGCAGAATTGACAAGAATTTGGGGGAAATGTCAAAAAACACGCTTTTGTGCGTTAAGAATTGCAGGAATTTTGATGGCGGTTACAGGTATAGCTGCCGCTTGTTTTTGAGAGCCACACCAGCTTTCCAGCGAGGCACAAGCCAGGAGACAAGCATCCAGATAATGCCAGTGATGATAAGTGAAATGGGCCAGGCAAAGTATTTGTCCAGATATTTGACGGTGAATTTGTGCACCGCAAAGGCAATGCCGCCAAGACCTGAAAAGAAGAAGGATTTCATTTGCCTGGTTACGCTTCCAAAAACAAAAGCAAAGGATGCTATGGGCAAAAGTGTTCGATAAATCACTCGGTGGCTCTCGGAAACCGATAAAGCATCGAAGTCGAGCACTCGTAATGGGGCTAGGGTGTGCAAGGGACCAAGCCAGTTGAGAATTTGTGCAAGACTGCGCTGTAATATCGTACCCAGAAATCGGCAAAGTGTAGCAAGACCAAGATATATCAGGCCGTTACAGGCAAAACTTAAAGCAATTTGTTCGTTTTGGGTCAGACCCGCCGGTTTTGATAACAGCCAACCGAATAACGTATTTTCCGAGACGGCAATAACAGAAAGAGGGACAACTATGAGAAGCAATCCGGCAACGCACGGCGACCAGGCATAATGAGTGAGCCTGTGGCGGTCCAAGACCACACCCAGGATAAACAAACCAATGCCAGCAAACAGGTAGCGGCCTGCAATTATATCCGGTGCCCAGTTTTCCATCCCTGCAATTATATAGCAGGTGGTCAGCCAAACGAGAAATGCGATTATACTGAAAAGCACGAAAATTGATGACCGAGTAAGTCGAAGGAAAACAAACGAAAACGCAAGCCAGCACCATGACGAAATATATAACTGGAGATTACCGACAATCAGATGAGAACCTATCTCACTGAGGCGCTGGTATATTGTTTCTGTGCCCCAGGGATAGTTGGCAGCGGACAGTATCTCCCACTGGCCTAATGTCAAAAGGATGGTAATAGGTATCAGCAGATTAGCTGTAGCAAAGAAGCCGACGGCCAATCTGCTTTCTTTCTTTCGCCACATTATGATGCCAAAGAAGGTTATCAATGCGGCTGCTGCAACAGCAGGTGTAGGCCGCCAGTATATCGGAATCTGGTCCCAAGTTTTATAAAAAAGCACAAAGCTGCCTAACACAGAGAGCCAGCCTCCGAGATACAAACAAACCTGAGAAAGCGACAATTTCCTCGCCTCAATGATAGATGGGTCAGGCGCTGCAATTACTCGTTCATAAATATGTTCAAGCTTATCGTACTCCTTTTCAGTAACAAGTTCGTTATCACGCCAGACCTTCAGCTTTTGACGATGATAAAAGACTTCCTGCTGAATCTTGTCAGTTAAAAAAGACGGCCTGGACCAGACTTTTTCGCCTCTGAGGTACCGACTAATGTCGTCCGACAAACCCTGTGCGTTCACATATCGCCGATGAGGGTTCTTTTCCAAAGCCTTAAGACAAATATTTTGCAAGGCTATTGGGACTTTTTCCTGTATTGCACTGGGAAGCTCAGGATATTCTGTTCTTATGGCCTGGAAAAGCTCCTTTGGATCTGTTTGTGGAAAAGGCAGCGTATCGGTCAATAACTGGTACAGCAGAATCCCTAAAGCAAAAACATCTGTTGCAGTACTAATCTTAAAGGGCGGCGTTATCTGCTCAGGTGCACTGAAGGCTGGTGTGCCGTGATAACATCCATCACCGACGCTTTCCAGCAATTGCCTGTCAACGGCAATTCCAAAATCAAGCACTTTTGCCCGTGAGGCGGAGTTAACCAAAATATTTGAAGGTTTGATATCGCGATGTATGATACCGCGTCTGTGTGCGGCAGCCATAGCGTCCAGCACCTGCAGGTAGATTCCCAATCGCTGTTGAACGGATTTCCCCCACACTTCGGTAAGCGGCAAACCTTCTACCCATTCCATCACGATGAATCTAATCTTCTCCTGCTCGCCGATGTGGTAAACCTGAGCGATGTTGGGATGGTTAAGCTGACCTATGAGTCTGGCTTCCCGCCAGCGTTCTTCGTTTGTGCTTTCGGCTGCATATTCCTTGTTGAGGAATTTTACTGCTACGGGCCGGTCCAGAATAGTATCAATGGCTTGAAAAACCTCTCCGGCAGCACCCTGACCTACTTTTTTGACCACACGGTATTGAGAGTCTAAAAGTTCCTGAGCCCGCCCAACAGTTCCTATTTGTACACGCGTGACTTTATTTGCAGATACTGATAAGTCCTTAGTTTGAAACTCACGAAGTTCAAAAAGCAACGATTCATTCTCACGAGCTTCTGCTGCTCTGGAGCTGCACTTGGAACAATCTTCCAAATGTGCTTCAAATTCGGCCGACTGCGACTGGCTCAATCGTCCACACACGTAATGTTCGATATACTCAGGGTCAGGACAATTCATAAGACAGAATCCTTACTAAATCCCTCAAAATCGTGTTGCAACTGACGTAATTTTGATAGGACGCGACTTTTTGCAATGTATACAGCATTCCGCGACATACCTAAGGTTTGACAAACCTCCTCTACAGGCTTTTGCAAAAGTGCGTAAAGCTCAAAAGCCTTAAATACTTTTTGGTCCAATTCCCTGCGGGCCTGCTGCAGACATCTTTCAAGCACCATATACCGCCATTCTGTATCCCACGTATGTCGGACACAATTCTCGTCAGCTACCATATCCCAAAAGGATGTGCCTGTAGTGTTATCTGCGACAAAATGCTCACGAGGCAGCCGCTTGCGAAAATCCAATATTGTTCGTTTGGCCACCCCCAAAAGCCAATGGCTAAGATGCCCTTTTTCTCTGTTATATTTGCCGTCACGAAACGCTTTTAGAAAGGCCAGCATTGTCTCCTGAGCGGCATCCTCAGCATCTGTTTCTGGCAAGCCCAGCTTCTTTGCGAAGTTGGATATTACAGGATAGAAATGGTCACGAAAGCTGGCCCATGCTAGGGTATCATTGAATTCCTTAAGGCCTTCCAAAACTTGGGTTGTTGTTACCCACTCCATATTCTCAGCCAATTTTCAAACAACCACTTTTCAGATGTCAGTAATCTCACAGTTCTCTAACATGAACTTCTGTGACTGTCAAAAGAGCATATCGCTACGTTTCTTATCTTACAAGTAAATTAACCTTGTGAAAAAATTACAGAAAAGCAAAAACACCTAAAAATATGAGTATCTAATAGGGGGAAAAGGAGTTTTGCCAAAGAAGTCCGTAATTTTACAAAGTTTTGCACATAGGATTCTCTGTTTTGATGGCTTATGACAAATTATTGTACCCAGTTTGGATAAGTTCTTTGCCTGGCCGGTTTCACTTATCATTAGCGGCATTATCTGGATGTTCGTATCGTGGCTTGTACCCTGATGGAAAGCCAATTTAGCTCTTAAACGCAAGGAATAAACACCGCCAACAGCCCAACATCATGATTATTTAAAGTGGGGGTTTCCGCATACATCGCAATTTTTCTGCCATGTACCAAAATTTTTTCAGTTTTCCAGAAAGATTCTAACCCTAAACAACCAATTCACATTATGAAGATGATTTGGTTGGTATTTGTAATCTGTCTTTCTTTCTAAAGCAGAGAGGATTGAGATGAGTATTTATTGAAAGGGTATCAAAATGGCTAAATGGGCTTTTATGACCACCATATTTTACATTCTTTTAGTCATACTTTTCCTAATCCCGTCAGCGTGGTGGTTGGCAGATGTTATTGCAGGAAAGGGTGGTAACTTTACCGGTGTCTTCGAATTATTGAGCTACTGGCAATGGTGGATTGTTATCGGCGTTATGGTTCTGATTCAGGCAATGCTATTATTATATCCGGTACGCAGAGCCAAAGACCGGCCTAAGCCGCAAAGAGCACTTTGGGTTTCGATAGTTGTGGCGGGGGTTTTATTCTCTTTATTGCTGCTTGGGGTATTTGCATCTGTGGCAGCGGCGATCTGGGGCGACGATCAAGATTCTTCTGCGATTATTTTCTGGGCGGTTTTTATACCGGTGAGCTGGTTTATGTGGGCATTTTTATTTTATCGATTTGCGAAGACAACTGACACGGACAGTTTTATAGCCCGTATGTTAAAATGGCTGATTACAGGCAGTATTCTGGAACTGCTTGTAGCCGTACCTTGCCATGTAATCGTAAGGCACAAAGACGTATGTTGTGCACAGGGCTTGACGTTTTATGGAATTGCGGCTGGGTTGGCGGTGATGGCACTTGCCTTTGGGCCTGGGATAGCATTTCTTATTCTCAAGCGAGCGAGGGGCTTAAAACCGAGTGCTGATAATGTTGAACAAGCTGGTAATAAGTCGATTTTGCCTGCAAATATATTTACTCCGGCCAAAATGGCAATAGTGGTTATTTTGATGGTGTGCTTTATATACATGGTTTCTGTCTTAGAGAAGTTTAATGATGAATTACAAAAGGTATCTCAAAATCAGCTTGAGTTGAAGAACAGTCTTGAAAATAAACAAAGGCAAATATCCGAAAAGCCAGTCAAGACAGAAGAGATTTTGGTCGGCAAGCCGTTTCCTGAACTGCAATTCAAGGCGGTTGATGGAAATGATATAAGCATCGGTCAACTAAAGGGAAAGTTCGTACTAATCGTTTTCTGGGCGACATGGTGCGGACCGTGTAAAAGTGAAATACCTGGCCTTATAGAAATGTATAAGCAATATCATGATAAAGGATTTGAAATTATCGGGATAAGTCTTGACCATGACCTTAATACTTTTAAAGAGTTTCTAAGGTCAAACGAAATAAAATGGCCTCAGTATTTCGATGGGAAGGGCTGGAATAATAAAATATCTTCGCGTTTTGGCATTAACAGTATACCATCAACAGTATTGATCGACAAAGATGGAATAGTACTCAAAAGATGCTTAAGAGGAAAAGAGCTAAAAATAGCTATCGAAAAATTGTTTAACCCTGATTCAAAAGAGTTTCTTGAGCAATAGTACTGACACACAAAAAAGATTAGAATCCAAATTATTAAAAAATTATTGCCTTGGCGGACATACAACCAAACTGCAACCCAAAGACTAAATAGCGTGAAAAATCGCAAAAATTGTATATCTATAAGATTTGTAATATCAAAGACTTAATAAATTTCCAGAAAATGCAACCATTTTATATATCCGAGTGCCAAAACCATATTGAAAGGAACGCACAGTTGTAACTTCATTTGTAATATAGCCTTATGTTTTTGCTATTGTGACAGTCTTGTTTGTTGTCTCCGCAGTGTCTCCAATTTTACCGATAGTACCAAGTTCTTTGCACTTGATTCATGCCCGCAAAATTACGATAGAATAGATATTATGAAAAGGGTTTGGATTTATAAAAGAAAATGCATTAAAGGTTGGTGGGTTGGCTGGTACGAGAGCGGAAATCGTAAAGCTAAGGCACTGCCCACAAAGGAACTAGCAGAGCATTACAAGCACATCAAATACACTCAGTTGAATTCGGATGTCTTCACGGGGATTGTGGTAGCTGACTGGCAACAAATGGTCGCAGAATATAGGGAGGCTAAAAAAGTTCAGGGGGTAACCGAAGGGACACTTTATGAAATTGCATTGTCCCTAAGAAATTTTGAGCGGTTGGTAGGAAAATGCAATTCGAAGCAGATCACCCAAAGCATTATTGACAAGTTTATACTTCAAAGAGGCAGTGAGATAAAACGACCAACACTCAACAAAGATATTAGGAATCTGAAAACTTTCATTAACTGGTGTAGACAAAATAGATATTTGAATGGAACAATAAAAATTAGGGAATTGAAAGAAGATGAGAGACCTGTTAGATCGCTGAATGATACTCAGATAAAGAAATTGTTGACAGCAGCTGAGCCTTATCCGTCGATAAGAATACGTATATTATTAGCCTTGGGAACAGGTTTGAGACGTGGTGATATTGAAGCATTGAAAGTCAGCGATCTTGATTTCGTGAAGAACTGTATAACCACTATAAGCAGAAAGACCAGGAAGAGCATGGGATCTCGCCCTGTGCCTGCTGAAGTAATGGCAGAGCTGAAGAGAGGTCTTAACGTATCTAATTCTGAGCAAACAAAGCTATTCGATGATAATTTTAGTCATAAGCGATGGAAAAAGATTTGCAAAGAAACGGGATTGGGCAATTTAAAGTTTCATGATTTACGTAAGACCTTTGGCTCTATCCTTGCTCAGAATGGTGTATCAACGGCTGTTACACAACGGCTCTTGGAACACTCATCGCCAACACTTACAAATAAAATTTACACAAATGTCGATCCTGTGTTTCGTCAATCTGTGGATCGTTTGCCAATAGAACGGTGGTTATGAAAATAGTAACCATAAATTTTTTAAGGCTAATGGTTCATATTTCACACCATCTCTGAACTTTCTTATCATGAAACTGCTTAGCAGCATTGGCCTTATACCCCCTGGCGGCTTCTTTGCTTAACCTCATTATATTTTAGGTTAAGCCATAAGTCAGAATAAAAAGGCGGAGGACATTTGCCTTTTAGGTAAAATTCGCAGATTGCACCTGTCCGACTCGTTCGGAATCCGAATCGATTCGAAAGTCTTTGCAACCATCCCGATTGAACTGGGATTGCTGAATAGGCCGGCCCTCGTCACAGCTTTTCTCTGGTCAGCATCTATCCGTCATACATCTAACCCTAATCAGGGGGATACGATGTTCCTTTCCTATCCCAGAAATAATGTGAATCTTCTTGACAAGCATAACAAACATCCCTAAACTATAATCGTAATTTTATCTGTGTGAATGTGAACTCAAGTATTGAATAACGGTTGTCTATGAGGTATCATAAAATTCCAGATGAGACTATCCGACGGCTGCCGGTCTATCTCAGAGGACTGCTGTTTTTGTCAAAAGAGGGACAACAAAGCATATCCAGCCGAGATTTAGCGGATTTTCTGGGGGCCAACCCCTCGCAGATAAGAAAGGATTTTTCCTACTTTGGCGGTTTTGGTACACCTGGAGTCGGCTATAAAGTCGAAAAGCTCGCAAAGCAGATTGAAAAAATCCTCAAACTTGATATTACTCAGAAGGCGGCTTTAGTTGGCGTTGGTAATCTGGGCTCGGTAGTTCTGGCATATCAGGGTTTTAGAATATATGGTTTTGACATCGCTGCTGCATTTGATACCGATTCCAAAAAAATCGGCAAAAAACTAAATAATATCACGATTGAAGATGTTTCAAATCTTTGGACGTTGAAAAGAAGAAAGATTAATATTGGGATTATCACTGTTCCGCGAGACGCAGCTCAGGAAACGGCTGACGCACTGGTCAAAGCAGGAGTGAAGGGCATCCTGAATTTTTCCCCCTGCTACATAACAGTGCCCAAGAAAGTCAAAGTAGTAACTATCGATATTGCAATGGACCTTGCCCGGCTGCCATACTATATGCCGGCAAGTCGAGCTACCAATACTTAGGTGAGACAAAATGGAAACTGTTTTTATAAGTGAATTAAAACCATTATTAGATGCTGTTGCCGAGAAGATGGAGCTTTATGTTCCGAAGAAAAGCGGCGAATACTATGTATACATCAAATACGACCCTTCTTCCGAGAAAGCGGTGGAGTTTAACAATATACGTACTTGTACACCGATAAAAGAATTTTTGTTCCCACTGTGTGAGCTTGCTGCAATCTTCCCTGAGCCGCTTGAGCCGGAAGAAATAAAACCATTTGCTGTCTTCGGGCTTAAGGACTGCGATTTGCGCTCGATTGAAATTCTGGACAAGGTCTTTTTAGAAGAGGAATTTGAAGACCCATTCTATGTCGCCCGGCGAGAAAAAATGTTTATTATCTCCTCTGATTGTTTTGAGCCTCGCGGCAGTTGCTGCTGCACCCTCTTTGGCGGCCAAAATTACGCTGAGAAGGGTTTTGATTTGAACCTTGCAAAGGTCAAAAACGGCTTCATTGTTGAAGCTGGCTCGGACAAGGGCAAAGAGTTTCTGCAAGAGCACAAGGACATCTTTGTCAAAGTTCCCTCCGGAGCGTCGGCGGAGAGGGATTCAATCCGTGCTCAAACCCGGAAGCAGCTCGAAGAAAACAATGCCAAATACAAACTTGACGCCCCCGTTAACGAGATTATGGAAAACAGTCCTGATTCCGACGTATTCGATATTGAATCACAAAAGTGTGTCGAGTGTCAGGCCTGCACACGGGTCTGTCCTACCTGCCACTGTTTTTATCTTTACGACACAAAGCAGAAGGATTATTTTAGCAAGATGAAGATGTGGGACAGTTGTATGCGGCTTGCTTACGCTAAGGTGGCCGGGGGTGCAAATCCGCGAAAGATGCTCGGCGACAGGATTAAACACCGGCTGATGCACAAATTTTCCTTTTTCTTTGATAGATATGGAATCGATATGTGCGTCGGCTGTGGTAGATGTATTGACGCCGACTCACATAAAATGGATATTCGAGTGGTGTTGAAAAAACTTAATGAAGAATTAAAAGACAAGCCAAAAGCTAAAGTTGCGAAATGAACCAAAATCTCTACCAACCTATAAACGGTAAAATCGTTGATATTATAGATGAATCCCCAACGATTAAAAGTTTTGTCGTTGTGCCGGAAGAAGAATTTAAGTTCCAGACCGGCCAGTTCGTGGAGCTGACTCTGCCGGGCGAAGGTGAAGCACCATTCACCCCTTCATCGTCGCCAGCTGACACTGAAAAGATGGAAATTACCATTATGAAAGCCGGTCGGGTGACGGATTTATTACACAAGTGCAAAAAGGGACAAAAGGTCGGTATTCGCGGGCCGTTTGGTAACGGCTATCCGGTTGATGATTTTGTCGGAAGACAGATTTACATTGTCGGCGGTGGCGTAGGTCTGGCGCCAATCCGGTCTCTGTTTTTGACCTTAGTTGACAGAATAAAAGACTTCAAGTCCGTAGTTTGCCGATTCGGGGCCAGAACGCCCGATGATTTTATTTATAAGAAAACCCTTTTTGGCCCCTGGCAAAAGATTGCCGGTGTGGATATGAAACTCACCGTTGACAAGGCAAACGGCGAGTGGAAAGGCAACGTGGGCGTAGTAACCACTATCCTGGCGACGGGGGATGTGAACATTAAAAATGCCGTCGCAGTGGTCTGCGGCCCGCCGATTATGATGAAGTTCGCCACGCTAAAGCTGCTGGAGTTCGGATTTGCGCCCAAGGATATCTATCTTTCAATGGAAAAAAATATGAGCTGCGGAATAGGCAAATGCGGCCATTGTATGATTGGTAAATATTACGTCTGTAAGGATGGTCCTGTTTTCACCTACGAGCAAATAGAACAATATCCTGATATTTTCGATTAAGCACAAAACGAGGTTCTATAATGGGTGCAAAGTTAATAATCGATTTGGCAAAATGCACAACTCAGGGACAGTCCGGCGTGCGGTGTTCGTACAAGCATCATCCCGAAAACAAAGGAATCGACTCGCTGCTGGAAATGATTCGTTTCGCTCTGATTTGTCGCAGGTGCGAGGCGGCGCCGTGTATTGAGGCTTGTCCCCAGGGGGCATTAGAAAAAATACCGAGTAAAAATAATGATGCTGGTGTTCTCAAACGGGCAAATATGTTGTGCACCGGCTGCGGCACCTGTGCAATAGCGTGCCCGTTCGGGACGATATATACCGATTTGATACCATATCCTTCCAGTGTTTGCGACCTGTCCAAAGGCAGATTAAAAAAGGGTGAAAAGCCGTTATGTGTTACCACCTGCGAGGACAAAAGTATAGATTACAGAGAAGTTGATGTAAAGAGAGAAGGTGATTTGGTAGAGGTTTTTGACGGTATCGTTGTCAAAGTGGTTGGTGGCCAGCTATGGGAGCCATTTTTGAGAGAAGAAGAGAAGAAAAAAACAAAGATATGACTGAGGCATTACAGAATTTATTCCGGCTTTTGTTCTGGATTTTAATTTTTCCGGGCTTTTTATTTACTGCCTGTCTCGGCTTAATTGCTTCGTGGATAGTTCGCAAGGTCAGTGCCCTTGTGCAGTGGCGTGTTGGCCCGCCGTTCCTTCAACCATTTTATGATGTCATAAAATTGATGGGCAAGGAAACACTTATTCCCCAGGAGTCTCAACGAATCATCTTTATGGGAGCGCCACTTGTCGGGCTGGCGGGAGTGCTGTTGCTTTCGACAATGCTCTGGCGGATAACCCTCGACCAAACGGCCTTTGTCGGCGACATTATCGTAGCGATTTATCTGATGACTCTGCCGTCTTTAGCATTGATTTTCGGTAGCAGTGCCAGTGCCAGTCCTCATGCGGCAGTTGGCACAGGCAGGGAAATGAAATTGATTATGAGCTATGAGCTGCCGCTGGTGCTGGCTTTTATCGTGGTGATTATAAAAACCGGCGGACAGCTCAGTTTGGTTGCAATTGCTCATCAAACGCCCGCTCTTAGCATATCTGGAATGCTTGCATTTTTGGTCGCCTTGTTATGTATCCAGGCAAAACTTGGGTTTGTTCCATTCGATATAGCTGAGGCAGAGACCGAGCTTGGCAGCGGCGTTTTGATGGAATATTCAGGGGCTTTGCTTGCCGTCTGGAAAGTTGTTCAAGCAATGATGCTCGTGGTGTTGCCGCTGTTTTTAGTAATGGTGTTCCTCGGCGGTTTTGATGCAAACTTTTTAGCAGGACTTGCAAAGCCTGTTGGCACCTTGCCTGTGGGCGTAATAGTCCTGCTGGTTTTTATTGTTGCAAGTTTATTGGCAAGGTTTAGCAAGTATATAGATATATTGGCTTTACTGAGTTTAATTACCGCCTGTTTATTAGCAGGGCTTGGCAAATATGTGTTGATAGTGGTTTTGCTTATTTTGATAAAGAATACCAACCCGCGTGTGCGGATTGACCAGGCGATGAAATTTTTCTGGTTTTACTGCGGTTTTGCTTTAGCTGTCGCTATTATTTTAGCCTTAATAGGCAATGCTTATGGCATCAACTGGCTGTAAGGTGAATTTATGAGTTGGAAAATATGGTCATTAAAAAAATCGCCCTGGGTATTTCACGTTAATACCGGTGCGTGCAACAACTGCGACATCGAAATTGTTAATTTGCTGACACCGAAGTTTGACGTTGAGAGGTTTGGCATCAAATTAGTTGGCTCCCCCCGGCATGCTGATGCCCTGTTGGTAACCGGTGTAGTAACCCGCCAAGCAGCACCACGACTGCAGGAAGTCTATCGTCAGACCCCTAAACCCTGCGTTGTCTTCTGCATAGGCGCCTGCGGCTGCCATACGGGGATATTCAGAGGCGCCTATCATGTGGTCGGGCCGGTAGATAAAATAATCAAAGAAATTGACCCCAATGCAATTATCGCCTATATTCCGGGCTGCCCGCCTAAGCCGGAAGCTATGATATCCGGCGTGATAAAAGCATTGTCGGCTTTATAACAGGACACAATATGAACCAAGAAGAACTAAATAGCAGATTATCAGAAATAAAAAATAAACTTATAGCTATAGGGCAAAAGACGAACAACAGAATATACCTTTTATGCGAGGCTGAAAACAGCTACGACATCAGCAAATTCCTGTTTGAAGATGTTGGTTGCAGATTTGTGATTGTTACCGGTATTGATGCTGATAACTGTTTCGAGCTTTTATATCATTTTGCGTACGACCAGTTAGGTTGTGTGATTACTATAAAAGCTTTCATTCGTGACCGCAAAAACCCTGCGATTGAATCCATCACGCAGTTTCTACCGGCTGCGGAGTGGATTGAAAGAGAGATACACGACGTATTAGGGATTGATTTTAAGAATCATCCTAATCTGAGGCGACTAATTCTGGCGGATGATTGGCCAGCGGGCGTATATCCGTTAAGGAAAGACTTGTCCTGAGCCTAGCAAAGGAGCTTAAGAAATGCACGATACTGTCAGAAAACCTGTTCTTGCGGTCGGGCCGTTCCATCCATTGCAGGAGGAGATGGAATTTTTCCAGCTTACTATCGACGGCGAAAAGGTAACCGACATAGATGTGAGATTATCGTATAACCATCGAGGCATAGAGAAAATCAGTGAATCGCTGCAATTTGACCAGGTGGCGTTCTTGGTTTCCCGTATATGCGGGATATGCTCCGCTTCGCATCCTTTAGCTTATGTGCAGGCGGTTGAAGAGCTTGCGGGGATAAAGCCGCCCGAGCGGGCGTTGTATGTGCGAACGATTATCAACGAACTCGAGCGCATACACAGCCATATTCTCTGGGCAGGTCTGGCGGGGCATTTTATCGGTTATGACACCGTTTTTATGTGGGCCTGGAAATATCGTGAGCCGGTGCTTGATTTACTCGAAGAAATCACCGGCAACAGAAATAATTACGGAAACGTCAAGGTCGGCGGCTGCCGTGAGGACATCCCTGATGAGCTTAAGCCAAAAATACTGAAAGAGCTGGATAAACTCGGAAAGAAAATGGAGATGCTTACCAAGGCGGTGCTTGACGACCCTGTTTTGCACGCCCGGCTCAAAGGTGTAGGGGTATTGAGCAAAGAAGACGCCATAAAATATGCGGTAACAGGTCCTACAGCCAGAGGCAGCGGGATTGCTATTGATGTAAGGCGTGATGACCCTTATGCAGCCTATGGCGATTTGGACTGGAATGTAATTACACGGCCTGAAGGTGATGTGTTTGCAAAAGCGGTTGTCCGTCTCCTTGAGGTCTTTGAATCTATTAAGATGATCAAACAAGCCCTGAAAAAGCTTCCGGGCGGCCCCATTACTACAGAAGTCAAGGAAATCCCTCCAGGTGAAGGATGTGGTCATGCCGAAGCTCCGAGAGGTGAGACGTTCCATTATGTCCGCAGCGATGGCGGCAACAGGCCGGTCCGCCATAAAATCAGAGCTCCAAGTTATGTTAATGTGCCCTCGTTCAAGGCCTCGTGCCTTGGCGGGCATATTGCCGATGTCACGCTTACACTTGCGGCAGTTGACCCCTGCTACAGCTGCACTGAGAGATTAGCTGTGGTTGACGGACACAACAATATTACACACAACTATGAAACACTGCTGCAATTGAGTCGCGAGAAAACAGCACAGATTAAGAAAGCTTTCGGCTCATCGGGATTAAAGATGGAGGATTTATAAATTGGATAAAACTTTACTTATTCAGGTTTTTTTGCCTTTGATTGCAGGCTTTGTAATGTTGTTTTTGCCGAATAAGGCCAGACTATTGCCCAAGGCATTAACACTAATTATTTCAGCTTTTGTATTTGTACAGGCCATCCGGATATTCAATCTTGGCCAACTTGATTATGCCTGGTCTGTTTTTCAAATAGGCAATCTGAAATTAGACTTACTGCTAAGCGCCAAACCCTTGGGGGCATTTATATTGATGTTCGCTATGGGCTTTGGCCTGTTGATAACCTTGTATTCACTTAAATCAATGGCCGGCGCTAAGCACCTGAATATCTATTATGGCTCGATTCTTCTTACAATAGGCGGCTCAGCAGGAATACTGCTTTCCAATCATCTTTTGTTTCTGCTTATTTTTTGGGAGATTGTTACCGCATCACTATATCTTCTGATAACCACCGGCGGCAAAAATTCCAACTTTGCGGCGACCAAGAGTTTCGCAATAATAGGGGCCTCCGATGCCGCCCTATTGTTCGGTATATTAATGGTATGGATATTTTCAGGCACATTTGTCATCTCGGATATCAGCATAGCAACCACTTCAACTTTTTCCATTATAGCTTTTCTGCTGCTTATGACAGCCGCCATTACCAAAGCGGGTGCGCTACCTTTGCATACCTGGCTGCCCACCAGCGGCGAGTATGCCCCAACCTCTGTGATGGCGCTTTTGCCCGCTGCAATAGATAAACTTTTAGGAATTTACCTGCTTGTAATAATTGTTCGTGAAATATTTGTTTTGCAGTCTGCTGCTTTACGTTTAATCCTTGCACTGATTGGTGCTGCTACGATTATCATTGCCGTAATGATTGCAATGGTTCAGCACAATCTCAAAAAGCTGCTCTCCTATCATGCCATCAGTCAGGTCGGGTATATGATTCTCGGCATAGCAACGGGGACTCCCGTAGGCATTGCCGGTGGAATATTTCATATGCTGAACAATGCGATATATAAATGTTGCCTGTTCTTGTGCGGCGGGGCGGTTGAGCAGCAAGCAGGAACGCCTGAATTAGAGCGGCTCGGCGGGCTGGGCAAAAAAATGTCCATTACTTTCACTACTTGCCTGATAGCTGCTTTAAGTATTTCCGGTATACCGCCATTCAACGGATTTGTTTCCAAATGGATGATTTATCAAGGCGTAATTGAGATGGGAACGACACAAGCAGGTATTGCAGCCAAACTATGGCCTATCTGGCTAACTTGTGCTATGTTCGCAAGTGCACTTACTCTGGCTTCATTTGTAAAACTAATACACTCATTATTCCTTTCTCGCTTGCCGCAAGAGTTGAAAAACGTAAAGGAAGTTTCACCTTTACAGACTTTTCCAATGATTGTACTTGCCTCGCTGTGTGTATTTTTCGGAATTTTCTATCACGTACCACTTAAGCTTTTTATTTATCCTGCTTTGAACATAAAACCAGATACTGTGATTTTTGGCACGTGGGACTCAATTCTGGCCACAGCGTTGATGGTGTTTGGTATTATTCTCGGCCTGCTGATTTTACTCGTCGGGCTATTGGCGATAAAGGTCAGAGAAGTGCCCACGTGGACTTGCGGCGAAGTTCAGACTAATGAACAGATGACAATACCCGGAACGCATTTCTACAAAACTGTTTCAGATATAAGCGGCCTGAAGCAGCTTTACACCGGCCAGGAAAAAGGCCATTTTGATTTATACAATCAAAGCGGAAGAGTAGGTCTGGCCTTGACGGAATTTCTGCGGTGGCTGCATTCCGGGGTCTTGCCGATGTATCTGACCTGGGTAACGTTGGGATTATTGGTAATCCTATTTATACTCTGTAAGATTTGGTGAGGCAAATATGGCCATATTCTACATTTTACTGCTGTTTATGATAATTGCTGCGATTATTGCGGTAGAAACCAAAGACCTTTTAAGCTCCATAATCTGCGTCGGTGCAGTCGGAGTCGGTACCTCTATAATGTTCCTGTTCCTTCGTGCGCCAGATATTGCCATAACGCAGATTGTCGTGGAGGTTCTGGGATTGATTATCCTGATTCGTGCCACAATCTCTCGTGACCTTACTTTTATCACCGGAGACAGAGAGTTTTTTGGGACTGTTGTTTCAGTAGTTATTATCTTTGTAATCTTCCTGGCAGGGATAAAAGTGTTCGAAACTTTACCTGATTTCGGCACACCTCTCATCGCAAAAGTAGCAAATGCTGCTTCTAACACCTATATAAAGGAAGGGCTCGCAAAGACAGGAGCAGCAAACATTGTGGCAGCAATTATTCTTGATTATCGTGGTTATGACACACTCGGCGAAGCAACCGTGTTATTTACTACGATTATCGGTGCTGTTGTTTTGCTGCGGAGAAAAAGTAAAAAAATGCTGGAGGAACCGGACGAATGAAAGGGATGACAGTAATAGTAAAGACTATTGCCAGTTGGGTCAAGGTGCTCATATTTTTGTTTGGTATTAACATCATTCTTTTTGGCCATCTGACCCCTGGTGGCGGATTTGCCGGCGGCGTGATTCTGGCTTCCTCCTATGTGCTGCTTATGCTGGCTTTCGGCAGAGAATTTGTAGAGAAAAATCTTTCCCTGCCTGCTGCTTCAAAGATTGACTGCCTGGGGGCGTTCCTTTTTGCCCTCATAGCAATTTTGGGTTTTGCTTTCGGCGGCATTTTCTTCGTCAACTACCTGGTCAAGTACAGTCAGCCGTTACGGCTTATAAGTGCCGGCACCATCCCGCTATCGAACATTGCTATTGGCCTGAAGGTTGGTGCGTCTCTATTTATGGTCATTCTTACTCTCTCGATATTTAGACCTGATATATCAACAGGCAAAAAGGAGTAAAACCAATGCCTTATGCGTTATGTTTTTTGCTGTTTATGGTCGGGCTGTATTGCACGGTCGTCAAAAAAAATATAGTCAAGATTGTAATCGGCTTGGCGGTTATGGAATATGCCGTCAATCTTTTCCTGATTATGCTCGGCTACCGAACCGGCGGAACAGCGCCAATCATCGACAAAACTTACCTTGAACCGGGAACAGGACAGATTGCTGCCAACTTCATCAATAGCGCAGTTGACCCACTTCCGCAGGCACTTGTGCTTACTGCAATCGTTATCGCTTTAGGTTCTCTGGCTTTGATGGTTTCGATGTGCATCAGAATATATGAGAAATACGGCACCCTTGATATTACTGAAATAAGGAGATTAAAAGGATGAGCATACCGCTTCCTGTTTTCATTGCTATCCCTTTAGTGGCAGCATTTGTGCTGCCGGTCTTCGGCAGGAAAGGCAAAGATGCTGCAACAATCTTAGCCAATCTGGTAACTATTTCGCTGCTTGTGCTGGCTATTGCTACTATCGGGCACTCTGCCGTATATGAGGTAGGCAAGTGGTCCATACCGCTTGGAATTAATCTCGTTCTTGATGGTTTAAGCTCTCTTTTGCTTTTGACCGTTAGTGTTGTCAGCGCTGCTTCTATGCTTTTTAGCGCCAGATATATGGAGCAATACACCGCCAAGTCAAAATACCTCAGCCTGTTTATGCTTATGGTCGCGGGAATGAATGGTCTGGTTCTCTCAGGAGACATCTTCAATCTGTTTGTATTTCTGGAAATTGCTTCTTTGGCTTCCTATGCTCTGGTCGGCTTTGGCTGTGAGCATGAGGAACTGGAGGCATCTTTTAAGTATATGGTTCTCGGCAGCATCGCTTCTACATTTATCCTTTTTGCGATTGCTCTTGTTTATGGTAATACCGGCGCACTTAATATGGCCTACATCTCAAAAGCCATTCAAAGTTCAGGTCTAAATGCCGGCCTTGGTTTTGCTCTGGCTTTATTTATTGTCGGCTTTGGCCTGAAGGCCGCTCTGGTGCCATTTCATGCGTGGCTGCCGGATGCCCACCCATCGGCTCCGGCGCCGATTTCAGCAATGCTGTCCGGCGTACTAATAAAGACCCTCGGCGTTTATGCTCTTACCCGTGTGGTTTTTAATGTGTTCGGCATTTCTATCCCAATAGGCTGGCTTTTAATCGTCCTCGGCCTTTTGAGCATGGTTGCCGGTGCGTTTCTGGCAATAGGACAGTGGGATTTAAAGCGGCTTATGGCTTATTCGAGTATTAGCCAGGTCGGCTATGTGATTCTGGGGGTCGGCTTAGGTGGCCTTATCATTGCCACAGGAGGAAACGTTGCCTGGGCTTCTTTAGCTATCCTCGGCGGGTTGTTCCACCTTGTCAACCACGCTGTTTACAAGTCCTTGTTATTTTTAACAAGCGGCTCGGTAGAAATGTCAACCGGCACAAGACAAATGAGACAGATGGGTGGACTCGCAGAGAAAATGCCTGTAACGCGTGCAGCCTGCACCATTGCGTCAGCTTCTATCGTTGGTATCCCGCCCTTTAGCGGGTTCTGGAGTAAGCTGATCCTTGTAATCGCAGCGATTCAGGCGCATTTTTACTGGATTGCAGCAATGATTGTTTTTATTAGCTTGTGCACTTTGATTATGTATTTGAAAGTTCAAAGGTATGTTTTTCTCGGTGAGTTGCCGGCAAATCTCCGGCATATCAAAGAAAATAAAGGCACTATGCTTGTCGCCATGGTATTTTTGGCCTGTTTGTGTGTGCTTATGGGATTGCTTGTGATTGTGCCATCTTTGAAAGCTAACATTCTCGAGCCGGCCGTAAAGGTGCTGACGGACGGACTTTTGTATTCAGCTAATTTAATTGGGACATAGTTTCGAAGGATTGAATTTATGAGGCGTCTGGTTTATTTTGTTTTAGGGTTTATTATCTGGGTTATCTGGACCTGGCCTTTTGTTGAGGGCAAAATTGATATCCAGGTTGTAGTTGCAGGACTGGTAGCTGCTGCCGGCGTTGCGGTTTTGTTTCATGAGATGTTGCCTAAAGAGCACCGTGTGTTTTTGTCGCCGTTGCGGCTGTTTTGGTTTTTGGTGTATGTGCCTGTATTTTTGTATTATCTGGTAAAGGCCAATCTTGACGTGCTTTACCGGGTGCTGCACCCAAAGATGCCGATTAGACCTGGGATTGTAAAAATAAAAACGAATTTAAAAACCGATTCCGGCATTACTGCTCTTGCCAATTCCATCACCCTGACACCTGGCACTATGACAGTTGATTTGACCGACGACGGATATTTGTACATCCACTGGATTAACGTCCAGTCTGATGACGTCGAGCAGGCAACAAAAATTATTGCCAACACATTCGAGTGGTTTATCAAAAGGATTTTTGAGTAAATAGAGAAAGAGAAATTATGATAACAGTATTTTATATCGGCTTGTTCGTATGTTGTTTTTTATGCCTATATCGAATAGGCCTCGGACCAACGGCTCCAGACCGAGCCGTAGCTATTGACATATTGGGGATTGTGATAGTGGGTTTTTGTGCCCTCATTGGAGTCGTTACAGAAAAGGATTATTATCTTAATATCGCTCTTGCATGGGCACTATTAAGCTTTATCGGTACTATCGCATTAGCAAAGTTCTTGGAGGGCAGAAGCTTCGATGAGTGAGATTATTGGATACATATTGATAATAATCGGAATTTTCTTCGATATATCCGGCTGCATAGGTTTGGTTCGTTTGCCTGATGTTTATAACCGCTTGCAGGCCTCAACAAAATGCGTAACGCTTGGCACTATCTTACTCTTAGTTGGTGTCGCCTTAATTAGCGATGTGGCGGCCTTAAATGCCAAAGCTATAATCTGCGCTGTGTTTATCTTGATAACCTCACCTACGGCCGCACATGCAATCGCTAAAGGCGCTTACGCTTCTGGCGTAAAACTGTGGGAGAATAGCGTTGTTGACAAATACGGAGAGGACCTCGGTAGGAAAAATAAATAATATTCGGCTTTATTAAAAAATGCAGGAGTTTGAAATTGCGTTTACCAAAGTTAAGAGAATTGAAAGAAGCTGTGACGGCGGTTTTCTCACCGCGGTTTACCACCCGATTCCCCGCTGAGCCGTGCGTGGTGCCGGAGAGGTATAGAGGCAAGCCGGAGTTTGACCTTGATACCTGCATCGGCTGCGGTGCATGCGTAAATGCCTGTCCGACTCCGGAATGTTTAAGCATGGTCGATGACTTGGAGGCGGACCCGCCTGTAAGAAGAATAACCCACCGATATGATACCTGCATCTTCTGTGGCAATTGCGAGGCCAACTGCACGACAAAAACAGGCATACAGCTCTCAAGAAAATGGGACTTGGCTACTCTAAATAGAGCAGACACCATCGAAACTCACGAGTTCGAACTGCAGATGTGCGAAAAGTGCGGTGCAATGATAGGCGCCAAAAAACATCTTATCTGGCTTTACGAAAAACTTGGCCCGTTGGCCTATACTAACCCTTCCCTACTGATTGCCAAAAGCGGCGAACTACATACAAAGCCGCAGGATATTCAGCTGCCACCAAAATCCGACAGGGCCGTCGAGACAAGTGATTTTATGCGAATGCTGTGCCCCAAGTGTAAATGCGAGCTGAATATCCAACTGTAAAAATGATATGGTGACCGGCGAACAACTTTTCGAGCAGCTAAATAAACTTCGCGGTTCTAAAACAGTTATTGTCGGAATCGGCAACATATTAAAAGGTGATGATGGAGTTGGTTCGTTGGTCTGCCAGCAACTTCGGCACGCAAAATCCTGCGCCGAACTAATAGATGCTAGCACCGTTCCCGAAAACTATATTCAGCCCATCATAAAAAAAGCCCCACAGAATTTGCTTATTATTGATGCTATTGACTTTAGTGCATCGCCTGGAACGATAAGTATATTCAAACCTGAGCAGTTAAACTCAACTGTTATTTCAACACATACGCTCTCGCCCCGCTTATTTGCTGAAATGGTTACCCGAAATATCAAGGTAGATGTGTGTTTTGTTGGTATTCAGCCGGCGCACACTCGGCTAGGTGACTCTATGTCACCGCAGGTATGTCAGGCGGCTCAGCAGCTTGCGAAGATGTTGATTGACGTTTTCCCTCCGATACGGTCAACCCCATGACCTACCAAGTTGTCAAGTTGGCATAACAGCGCTATTTATTTAAAGTTCCCGGCTCGCGATTTAAGAGGCCGATATGCCGCATCTTTGCCTTTATGATGACCTCAACCTTGTCTTTGTCGGATTGTTTAGGTACGGCGTCTTTAAGCCCGAGATAGAAAGCCAGCCCTTCTTTCTCACGGTCAATGGCTAATTGCAGAATTTCCTCTTTGCTTTCCTCGCCGGTGAGTTCCCTGCAGAGGTTCTTATCTTTTATACCACAGATGCGATGATCTGCCATTGCCTGCAGATACAACGCCAGCTCACCATCGGGGTCAAAGGCTGTCGGTGGGCACTCGCGTTCCGAAAAAGACTTTCGGATAGCCGCAAAGGCAATTGCATGATTTGCTTCTTTCTCGGCCAGTTGCAGTAATGTCTCATGCATGTCAGTGTCTTTGAAGATTTCTGCGGCCTTGCGATAAAACTCAGAACCTTTTCGCTCGATTGCTTCGGCCATATCAAATATTTCACAGAGATTGAAAGTAAAGCCCATTGCCATTCTCCTATCACTCAGATTTTATTGACACAAACAAAATCCCAAAACCACCGCATAGGCGACAGCAGCTGCCTTTATTATACCATATTGGCCCAAAAACAAGCGGATTTTTTAGTCTGGCCCGCATAATGCCAGGCATAGTTATCGGCAAAAATTGTAAAATCCCTGAAGTTTACTATGCAATTTCTGCCAGAGGCGGATATCAGCTCAGGACACAGCCCAGTTGAAGTCTCGTCGCCCGGAGTGTGCTTTGCAAAGCGGCCCGCAATTTGAACTTCTGGTTCATCATGTTTTCTGAAAGCATACCAAAGCCATCTGAATGGTGGGTGCCAAGGACAAGGTCAAGAGCAACCATTTGGTCAACGTCTGACTGACGTTAATCATAAAATAGCCGTATCTCTCAGCGGAAGTTGGCGAAAAAGGTTTACTTTACGTAAGAAATCTGAATCTTTGAGGTTTGTTGCTTTGTCTCCAATTTGTCTCCAGACATGGGTGGACCAGCACCGCACAGTTAAAATCCAGCCGCAATAACCGGTCAAAAACGCATTTCGAAAAAATTTTTCAAGAAAAATAGGATTATATATCCGATGGCCGAAGGTTCGAGTTCCTTCGAGTTTTTTAATATGAACTTTAGAAGAAGAAAATTCAGAGTTCGTAAGAAATACGAACTTTTCCAGAGGGAAGCGCACTTGTATTTTTCATATTGGATATGACGATTGTTCACTGTCTTCAGCGTCATTCTGGCGTCAGTCTTCTTTATGTTTGAGTTATGGCAGTAGTGTGCAGTCAGTATGTAACCAGTATGGAATCATTATTGACGCCCAAAAAACGCATATAACGGTATGAAAGGCAAGCACTTGTAAGCCGAAATCATATATGGCATGCAAGAGGTCGTGAGTTCGAATCTCATTGGCTCCACTGGTTGTTTTTTCCTCTTACGGAGAGATTCGAACTCTAAAAGGGTCTGGGAAAAGAATTTTCCCAGGTCGTCGGGGTGACAGGAGCGAGCTTAGGCGAGCGACGCCGGAGGGGCAGGGCCCCTATGGAAAATTGCCTTGCAATTTTGAGTTCTAGGGCGAAGCCCGGAATCTCATTGGCTCCACTTCTGGGTAATTGCACCGCCGTAATTATTTATTCAGCACTCCCAAATTTGATGTGAAGTTAATCATTTTTACCGTAGAGCCACTTTTCATCGGCTAATTTGTAATCGATGATTTCATCAGGTCTGAAAAATAACTTGATTTCCTGCTCAGCCGATTTGACACTGTCCGACCCGTGAACAAGATTATATCCTCTTGAAGAGCTGAAATCCCCCCGGATACTGCCCGGCTCAGCATCGTAGCCGAAAGTGGCCCCCAACATCTTCCGTGCCATATCTATAACGCCCTCAGCTTCCCAGACCATTACAACTGACGGTGCCGAAGACAAATACTTTACTAAACCTTCGAAAAACGGTTTGCCCTGATGAACGGCGTAGAGTTGGTGGGCGAGCTCTTTAGAGATTCGCATAAATTTTGCGGCAGCGAGCTTAAAACCCTTTTTTTCGAATCGCCCGATTATTTCACCGGCCAGGTGCCGCTGTATACCGTCCGGCTTGATGATTATTAAAGTACGCTCTGCCATTCTCGTGTGCCGGTGCTCATACCTCGTTTTTTTTCAGGTCGTAAGTCTAACAGCGATTCGCAACTACATTCCCTGAGGAACAATATAAATCTCGACTCGCCTGTTTTGGGAATTACCTTTTTTGTTGGGCGCATTCGGCGCAATCGGCCGGAATTCACCGAAACCTCGTACGCTCATACGCTCCGGGCTTATACCGCTGTTCGACATTATATCCAGCACGGATATTGCTCTGTGAGCCGACAGGTGCCAGTTGGTCGGATGTTTTTCACGGGTCTCAGGCTTGCCAATACGGATATCGTCGGTGTGGCCGGCAATTATAACATCAAATTTTTTGCCCTGTTCCGAATTCATAATTTTACATAGCGACTTAATTACTTCACCGGCTGTGGGTGCCACTATGTCACTGCCAGGTTCAAAAAGTAAATCGCTCTTGAACTTGACTATCCCTCGGCTTGAATCATACTCCACCATTTCCTTATCTTTGGCAAAATCCTCCAGCATAGTGCTCAGTTCCACCGGCAGAGATGCCCCACCATAGAGCAATTGCTTTTGCATCGTAGAAATCAGCTCCTTTTTTTTCGCAAGGTCTTCCTCGAGCGCAGCAATTTTTTGTTGCAGTGCACTTACCTCGATACCGCCGCGGCCTTCAGCAGTTTCGAGTTGTCTTTTTAACTGTTCAAGTTTGACCTTGGCAGCTTGTACTTCGCTCTCGAGTTCCGCTATTCGTTTCTGCTGTGTGGCGTTTTGGATTTTACAGTCCTTCAACTCTGCGTTACAACCACTCATCAGCACTACAAAAGCACCTAAAAGAAAAAGCCCCGAAAGTTTAATAGTTCGCATTGTTTCATCCTTTCAAAGAAATTCGAACCAGGTAAATTTCCTTTTAACTGTCCTATAAAATATATACGCTCTTTATTTGTAAGCTCTTACAGCCGACCAAATCCTTCATCTTTCAACCACGCCCATAAATAAAACCTATTTGTATTTATCCGTCAAGAATAAACTTTCAAAATATATACAGCCCTAATCAATGGTTTTTTCCTGGTTCAAAGGAAGTATCCGTCAACTTTTTTGCGCAATAAAAACGGCCCTTCTTTCTGCTCAAGAAGGGCCGAATGAAACTGACCTTTATTTGCCACAGGCGGGTTAAGCGATTTTGCTTTCCGGTTCCGCCTCCGGTGGCGGAGTTTCTTTGGTTTTCTTGTCTTTCTTTGCTTTCTTGGTTTTTTCCTTCTTAACCGCTGTTTTGCCGCCTTTACTTTTGCCGCCGAGCATAAAAGCAACCCCGACTATCAAGCCCGATGCCACTACTGCGCCAATCACGATATACCATATTAGCTTCTGTATTGCTGTCAATGCTGAAGGCATCATATTGTTGAAACCAGCCACCGCCACTATCGCAGTGTAAACGATGGCCAACAGCGGCAAAAACAGCATAATCCCGAAAGCGTTACTTATCACATCCGGCGCCGGCTCGGCATACACTTGAGCTATTGCCGGTGCTTCTGGACCGGGTTCTGGTTCAGCAAGCCCTTCGTCCGGTATCAATTGTTCCGCCTCGGTGGCTACCTCCACCGCTGAAGCTTCAGCCCCTTCTTTCCCCTCTTTTCCCTCGGGAGTGTAAATTTCATCGAGAATACCACCTAATGAAGTGTCATCAGCCTGCAGCGAAAGGTCTAACAATCCTGAACCGCTGCCGAAGGTATCAAGATTTACGTCTTCTTCGATTTCTTCCAACGACGCTTCGCCTGATGCAGCTTTGGTCGCGCCCAGTGTATCTCCTGCTAATGACCCTTCGTCCGGTACAACTTTGGTCTCACTTAGCGTATCGTCTGCCAGTTTGTAATCGCCGTCTGCTTCACCGAGGACATTGATTCCTTTACCGGCCGTAGCGGTGGTATCCGCCCCAGATGACTCGCTTTCTTCGGCTGGACCCTCACTTGGCTCCGGCGCCAGAGAAATCTCATCCCCCTCTGTTACCTGTTTTGCTTTAGCCGACGCTTTTCTCGATGCCGCAATACTTGTGTCGGACATCAATGCTTCAACTTCATCGACCTTAAACAGCAAATTCGGGCCGTCACGGAACTCACGCAGCCTGCCCTGCCTGATTATCTCTTTTACTTCTTCCTCTGTTTTATTGAGCTTCGCGGCGACCTCTTGTAATGAATAAAACATACCAGCCATATTTACATTCTCCTGAAGGCTTCGCCTTCTTATTCTTTATCTTACTGGAAAACCTCAAAAATCTTTACTTTCTCTGCTAACCGTCAAAATCTCACTCATTGGGCTCGCCTCGGCGGAGCGAGTCGAAGCCGGGCTCGGCTGCTTCTACAGTATTTGCGTCTAAATCCTTTTGTTTTCCCTTGACCTGCTCTTTCGGCTGCTTGCCCAATTCTTCCTCTTCCAGAAGCATCCTCACCTGTTCCGGTTTCGGCTCAGCTGTGTTGTACTGTTTCAGCAGTCTGTCGTATTGCCAGCTTCGGGCTGCCAATAATCTCAACCGGTTGTGGGCCGGCCCCATGCTGTTTAGCTCATATATCCACAGCGTCTGGCCGACCGTATCCACCATCGCCAGCCCGTACTTGTCCCGTTCAATTTGAATGGGGACTACTAAAATTTCGCTGTTGCTGCCGGTTTGCAGTTCCGCTTCGGCGCTCGCTGGCGAGCCAAACTTACTACCTATAAAAAACAAAGCCAGCACACCCAGAACAATAAACGTTAACAGCAGCCATCGTTTTTCAGTTCCGGATACCATAGTCTTTAGACTTTTTACACCCCAAAAAATAGCTTTTACGTAATTATATCTTAATTTTTATGAAAATGCAAGCTATTTTTAACGAAAATGCTGTAGGTTAATGCCTGGAAACTGATTTCGGACTTGCCCGACGAGTCGGAGCCTGTTTCTGCCTATGCCAAAAATACGATTTTATTGCAGCGATGGGCTGTTTCCTATACAATGTCTTGGTCGATGGGCATTATTTCGCTTTTCGGGGTGTAGCTCAGCCTGGTTTAGAGCGCCTGCTTTGGGAGCAGGAAGTCGCTGGTTCGAATCCAGTCACCCCGATTAGGAGTCGTTGTTTTTGACTTAAGAATTAGGATTTTTCTATTCTCTCCTCCAAAATCTGCTTCTATTGTCGGTTATCCTCTCATAAAAAATGGAAAATATCAACCTGCAATGCTAAAATGGCCGGCAATTATGAGCACCGCTACAAAAGACAATACAGAGACATTCTTAAATACACCTTTGCAGGAGCTTATCTCCCAAGCCAACGAGGTTAGAAAAAAGTACATAGGCAATAAACTTGAGTTGTGCAATATCTTAAATGCCCGGTCCGGCCTTTGCCCTGAAGATTGCAAATTTTGTGCCCAGTCGGCGAGGCATCACGCAGATGTGCCGACCTATCCGCTTAAGGGCAGAAAAGAAATAGTCAAAGCCGCACAAAAAGCCAAAGCTATCGGCGCGGAAAAGTTCGGCATTGTTACCAGCGGAAACCGCCTGACCGACAGCGAAGTGGATGTAGTAGCGCAGGCAATATCGGAAATAAAAGACAGGATTGGTATCGTTGTATGTGCTTCGCTGGGCGCTATGGAAAAATCGCAGATGCAGCTTCTCAAAGAAGCCGGCCTTTCACGCTATCATCATAATATCGAAACATCCCGGCGTTTTTACCCCCGCATTGTCTCAACGCACAGCTTCGACGAGAGAATCAATACTATAAATTCCGCTAAGCAGGTCGGCCTTGAAGTTTGCAGCGGCGGCATAATCGGAATGGGCGAGACCTGGCAGGATAGAATTGATATGGCTTATACTCTAAAACAGTTGGATGTCGATTCAATCCCTCTCAATATATTAATCCCGATTAAGGGGACACCTCTTGAATCCGCCGGCCCCGTCCCGCACGACGATGCCATAAGAACGATATGTATTTTCCGCATTATATTGAAGGATAAAATCATCAAAATCGCCGCCGGCAGAGAGACAACCTTCAAAGATTTGCAGCTTACACCATTTATCGCCGGCGCCAACGGAATGCTTATAGGCGGATATCTGACCGTCAAGGGCGCAGGTCTCGATGCTGATTACGCGCTCATCGAAGAAATAAAGAGAGTATGGACAGAATAGACAAGCTCCTGGCGCAAAGAAAAGCGGATGGTCTTCTCAGGGTCTTAAGACCCTCCGATTTGCGCAGGCAAGGCAAAATTTATTATGACGGCGCCGAATTGTTCGATTTTTCATCCAATGATTATTTAGCCCTCTCAGACCATCCGAAGCTCAAGGAAGCTTCTAAAAGGGCCGTTGACTCTCTCGGCGTAAGTGCTTCAGCGTCACGCTTATTAAGTGGGGACTTAAAAATTCACCACCAGCTTGAAGACAGGGTCGCCGAATTCAAAAGCAAAGAAAGTGCTTTGGTTTTTAATTCGGGCTATCAGGCCAACGTAGGGATAATAAGCGCACTATACGACAAAGGCGATGCAGTTTTTTGTGATAGATTAAGTCACGCCAGCATAATAGATGGAGTGCAACAGTCCGGTGCTAAGCTTTTTCGCTTCGGCCATAACGATTTGGACCATCTCGAATCTCTGCTGAAAAGCCAGGGCCGCAAATTCAAAAACCACCTTATAGTTACCGAAACCGTTTTCAGTATGGATGGTGACAAACCTCCCTTAAAAGAGCTTGTGGAAATCAAAGACAGATACGATTGTTTTCTTATGGTTGACGAGGCGCACGCCACCGGAATTTTTGGCCAAAATGGCGCCGGCGTCGTCGAAGAGCAGGGTCTCTCCGACCGCATAGAATTAATAATGGGAACGTTCAGCAAGGCTTTAGGCAGTTTCGGCGCCTATCTTGCCTGCTCAGAAAAAGTAAAACAATATCTCATAAATTCCTGCAGAAGTTTTATTTACTCTACTGCTTTGCCTCCGCCGGTAATTGCGGCAAATATCGAGGCCGTCAATATCGTGAGAAACGAACCCTTTCGCAGGCAGACACTGCTCGCCAACGCCGATTATTTTCGCACCCGGCTTCGTGAAGCGGGATTCGATGTAAAAGGCTCATCTCAGATAGTCCCCCTGATTGTGGCGGACACCGACAGGGCGGCCCGCATCAGCCACCAGCTTCAGAAAAGCAGGTTTTGGGTTCTTCCTATAAGACCGCCTACCGTCCCGCAAGGCCAGGCGAGATTGCGGTTCTCACTGACTTACCATCATACCAGCCAGCTTTTGGAAAAAGTCGCCGACCGGATTATTGAACTTACCCAGCTACGGCACGCTATGCCGTGACGAGTGCAAAGTGAAAAATAAGATGACCGACTGGATAAAAAAAGATTTGAAATATATCTGGCACCCCTATACGCAGATGAAGGATTGCCGCAAGTGTCCTCCAATCCTGATAGAAAGGGCCAAAGGTGCCAAATTATACGATGACAAAGGTAACTTTTATTACGACACAATATCCAGTTGGTGGTGCAATGTTCACGGCCATAACCATCCGAAAATAAAAGCGGCAATCAGGAAACAGCTAAATTCTCTCGACCATACTTTGCTTGCCGGCTTTACTCATACCCCTGCAATCCTTTTAGCCGAAAAGCTTGTTTCTATCACCCCCAAAAACCTAACCAAAGTCTTCTTCTCCGACAATGGCTCAACTGCCGTCGAGACCGCTCTTAAGATGTCCTTTCAATACTGGCGCAATATCGGCCGGATATCAAAAACGAAATTCCTCTCTCTCAACCTCGCTTACCACGGCGACACTATCGGTGCGATGAGCATCGGCGGAGATACGGTATTCAGCAGGGCGTTTAATGCCTTGCGTTTCGAATCCTTTAAGGTCCCCACGCCTTATTGTTATCGCTGCCCCCTCGGCAAACAAAGGACCTCCTGCAATATCGACTGCATAAAACCGTTGCAAAGCACCTTAAAAAAGCACAAAGACAAAATAGCAGCTGTTATTTTGGAACCCTTGCTGATGGCAGCGGCTGGTATGATTGTCTATCCCGTCCAATACCTAAAGCAAGCCGCCGCCCTTGCCAAAAAATATAATGTTCACCTAATCCTCGACGAGGTCGCCACCGGCTTTGGCCGAACAGGCAAAATGTTTGCCTGCCAATATGCTTCTGTCCAGCCGGATTTTATCTGTCTCGCAAAGGGAATAACTTCTGGAACGCTCCCTTTCGCTGCAACCTTGACAACCGATAAAATTTACAACGCCTTTTATGACGATTATGAAAAGTTCAAAACCTTTTATCACGGCCATACCTATACCGCAAATCCTCTCGGTTGTGCCGCCGCTCTGGCAACCCTCGAAATCTTCGAGCAGGAGAAAACACTGCAAAAAGTAAAAACCCTTATCCCCGTATTTCACAGCGCCCTCGAAAAATTCAGGCCGTTACCTTTTGTCGGTGATGTAAGATATATAGGTATGGTAGGGGCCCTCGAATTGGTTAGAGACAAAAAAACAAAGCAGTCGTTTGATGTCAGAGAAAGAATCGGCCGGAGAATTTTTCAAAAAGGCCTCGAGGAAAACCTCATCCTTCGCCCTTTGGGTAATGTCATTTATCTCTTTCTTCCTCTGAGCATAACAAAACCCCAGTTGAACGACATTCTGAAAAGAACATTCAAAATTATCGCGAATCTGGCTTGTTAGGTGCTACTCAACCGTAACGCTTTTTGCAAGGTTTCGAGGTTTGTCAACATCGTGCCCCCGCAGCACTGCCGCGTGATATGCCAGAAGTTGTAGTGGAATAACCGTCAGCATCGGCTGCAGCAGCTCCGGTGCATCAGGAATGGCAATTAAATGGTCGGCGTGTTGCTTGATGTTCTCATCGCCTTCGGTTGCAACAACAATAATTTTTCCGCCGCGTGCCCTAACCTCTTCAATGTTGCCCATAATTTTTTCATATTGCGGCCCGGCTGTAGCGATAAAAACCGCGGGCATACCATCATTAATCAAAGCAATTGGCCCGTGCTTCATCTCCGCAGCAGGCAGGCCTTCAGCGTGTATATAGCTTATTTCCTTTAGTTTCAAAGCCCCTTCCAGCGCAACCGGATAATTAAAGCCCCTCCCAAGGAAAAGCCAGTTTTCCCTCTCGATATTCGCTGCAGCAATCTTTTTAATATTGTCGGACTGTTTCAATATCCTGCTTATCTTCTCCGGTATTTGGGCGAGTTCCTTGATGCACGCCCCTGCCTCGCTGCTGCTGATATGTTTTCTTCTACCGAGTTCTATCGCCAGCATCGTCAGCACCGCTACCTGGGCGGTAAACGCCTTTGTGCTGGCAACTCCTATCTCTGGCCCGGCGTGCAAATATATCCCCGAATCGGTGGCTCTGGCAATCGAAGAGCCTACGACGTTAACAATCCCCAGCACCGTTGCTCCTCGTTCTTTGGCTTCTTCTACCGCTGCCAGAGTGTCAGCCGTCTCACCGGATTGGCTTATTGCTATAACCACCGTCCCGTCTTCGATGATTGGACTGCGATATCGAAATTCGCTGGCGTATTCGGTTTCTGTCGGAATCCGTGCCAGGTGTTCGAACAAAAACTCCCCAACCAGGCCGGCGTGGAAGGCAGTCCCGCAGGCGGTCAGGATAAGCCGTTTGGTGCGCGTCAGCTCACGCAGATAGGGAGCTATACCGCCGAGTTTAATTTTGTTGTCTTTGGTATCGATTCGACCGCCCATGCATGTGCTCAGGGCCTTCGGCTGCTCAAAAATCTCTTTGAGCATATGATGTTTGAAACCATCAAGCTCGATTTGCTCTAATGAAAATTCAATTTCCTGCAGCTCTTTCGTCACAGTGACGTTATCAAGCGTTTTCGTACGAAACCCCTTTGAGCTGATGACTACCATTTCATTGTCGGATGGGTATATTGCCTGCTTTGTATGCTCCACAATTGCCGCAGCATCCGAGGCCAGAATGTATTCGTTGTCGCCCACGCCTAAAATCAATGGGCTCCCCTTTTTCGCTCCGATGAGCATGTCCGGAAAATCGCTGCACACAATCGCCAGCCCGTATGTACCGCTCAATTCCCTTAGCGCTTGCTGGACCGCCCATTCAAATCTGTTCTGACCCTTGGATTTTTTCTCTGCTTGAGCTCCGTCTCCTTTAGCATAGAAATACCCAATCAGGTTTGCTATCACTTCAGTATCGGTCTCGCTTACAAATTTGGCCCCCTCATTTTCCAGCCATATCTTAATCGTCCCGTAGTTTTCGATAATGCCGTTATGAACAACTGCAATTTTGCCGGTATAGTCTAAATGTGGATGTGCATTTATGGTGTTCGGCGCACCGTGCGTTGCCCAGCGGGTGTGCCCGATGCCCAGCGTATCGCTGCTGTTGGGCTCATCTAATATCTCTTCCAGAGCGCTGATTCTGCCGCTGCATTTTTTCACTTTTATTTCGCCGCCGCTTAATAGGCCCACACCAGCCGAATCGTACCCCCGGTACTCCAGACGCTTTAGTCCCTCTATAAGAGTTGGCTGGGCGCTCTTTTTACCCAGATAAGCTACTATCCCGCACATTTTATATTCCCTTTAATCGCAGAAGGCTCAGTTACATAAATCGGCAAAAAACACCACCGGCCTGATACCAATACGAAAATATACTGCGATGAATTTGCTCTTGTTCTCTTTCATTGTAGAAAAATCTGTCTTTCCCCTCAAATTAATTCTGCTTAATCGCTTAATCAGGTGTTCTTATTTGACGTTTTGGCAGTTATATAGTTAAATGTATTTATGCTGATTGTCATTGATTACAACGTCGGAAACGTCAAGAGCGTATGCAACGCATTCCGCTATATCGGCTGCGAGGCAAAGCTTAGCTGCGAAACGAAGGATATACAAACTGCTGCCGGCCTCGTTCTGCCCGGCGTCGCAGCATTCGGCTACGCCGTAAGCGCATTAGGCCCTCTGGCGGAACTGATAAAAAAGCTCGCTTTGGCTGGCAAACCCCTGCTCGGTATCTGCGTCGGCTACCAGATGCTTTTCGACAAAAGTGTGGAATATGGCCGCCACAAAGGCCTCGGATTAGTCACAGGCAATGTCGTCCCCATCCCTTCCTCGCAAACAGTCCCGCACATGGGCTGGAACCTTGTAAAACTGCCCGAAGATATGGATTTGTTCGCTCGCCTGCCGCGGGAAAAACACTTCTATTTCGCACACTCTTTCTACGCCGATGTTGCCGACACCAGCGCCAGAATCGCCTATACCGACTATGGTTTCCCTATGCCCGCTTCGGTCCAGAAGGGCGCTATTTACGGCACCCAGTTTCACCCTGAAAAAAGCGGCAAAGTCGGCCTGAAAGTTCTCGAAAACTTTTCCAAAATCTGCCAAAGGAAAACAACCTGATGCTTACAAAAAGAATCATCCCTTGTCTCGATGTTAAGGACAACCGTGTGGTCAAGGGCGTCCATTTCTTGAATCTCCGTGACGCTGGCGACCCCGTCGAGCTCGGCGCAAGATACAGTGATGAAGGCGCCGATGAGCTGGTCTTCTTGGACATCACCGCCACCATTCGCTCTCGCAAAACAATCGTCGACCTCGTCGAAAAAGTCGCCGAAAACGTCTTTATCCCCTTCACCGTAGGCGGCGGCATCCAGACAGTTGACCAAATCGACCAGCTCCTCAGGAGCGGTGCCGAAAAAGTCTCCGTTAATACCGCTGCCGTTCAAAATCCGCACCTGCTCACAGAAGCCGCCCGGCGTTTTGGAAATCAATGTATCGTTCTTGCCATCGATGCCCGCCGTTCAAAAACACAACCGGGCAGATGGCAGGTCACTGTAAAAGCCGGCTCCGAACCTACCGACCTCGACGCCGTTGAATGGGCGGTCAAAGCCGAAAAACTCGGCGCAGGCGAGATATTGCTGACCAGTATGGACGCCGATGGCACTAAAACCGGTTACGATAACGAACTCAACAAAGCTGTCTCCGATGCCGTCAATATCCCCGTAATCGCATCAGGCGGAGCTGGAGAGCTTGAGCACCTCTACGATGCTATTGTAAAAGGCGGCGCAGACGCCGTCCTTATGGCCTCTATCACCCACTTCCAGAATTACACCATAAACCAGATGAAACAATACCTTGCCTCCCGCGGCGTCCCCGTAAATTTATAACTTAAAAACCTCAGATTTATGTTTAGCCGTCGCCGGCACGGCGACGCGGTCCTGTTGGAGAAAAAGAAATTCAAGGGGGGATTTACTGGCAGTTTTATTTTAGATAAAAAAGAAAGCCCCGCAGCTTCGCGGGGCTTTTGGTTTTTCAACGCTTTACTCTAATTTATCCCGGAACCACGTTGGTCGCACATGGGCCTTTTTTGCCCTGACCGACCTCGAACTCGACCTTTTGGCCTTCATCTAACGATGCGTAGCCGCTGGTCTTTATTTCCGAATGATGGACGAACAAATCTTCGCCTCCGTCATCCGGAGAAATAAATCCGAAACCCTTGCTTGCGTTAAACCATTTTACTGTACCTGTACTCACTTGTGTTTCTCCTGGGCCTTTTTACAGGCCAACTAAAATAATATCTCTCCATACTTATTTAATAGGGGCATACTCTTGAGAGATGAAAGCTTACAACCCCTTTTCGCACTATTAGAGCATATTTCGTCCTATTAGAGCACAATAATTAGAATATGCAACAAATAAATATCGCTTTACCCAAAAAATATAGGCCCCGAATCATATCAAAACGCCGAAACCCGCCTGCCCTGAGCTTGTCGAAGGGCCTGTCCTTTAAAATAGGTTCGACAAGCTCACTACAGGTTGGGTTTGTTTGGGTTCGTTTTGACCAAGTGTCCAATTTGCATTTTTCGCTGTAATTCGTTGTATTCAATAAGGTTATAAACATTTGACTTTTTGAAAAATTGGGTTCGTTTTGCATAATTTACTCATTTTGATTGATTTTTCCACTCAGCGCAGACAATCATCGGTTCCGCCGTCGCTGAAGCTATGGCGGGCAAGACATACCTCCCTCCACAATAGGGCGAACATGCGCGTTTGATGCGAAAATTTTGTCGGTTTAGATGGTGCGGTTTTGGCTAAATCGTTGCAATTAAAGAGATAGAAAAAATTTGAAAAAATGGATTTTTGCCCTTAACCACCTATGCTTTTGATTGATTTTTTCCAACACCCTGCGGCAGCACTTCGCAATCTCGCCCCCACAATTCGTAATGAGTATCCAACATCGGGCATCCAATTCGCTAATTCTCTCCGCTTCGGCGAATAAATTTTTAAACAGCACCAGCGGCCTCTGTTTTCCTATTTCTGCTTTATTGCCCCGATAGTCATAAGGTATTAGCTTTTTTCCTACGACCTCTGTTACTGTATTGGCTTAACTTAGTTTCAATGGCCCGGACAAGAGCATCAAACGAACTCCTCTTGTTCTCATTAAGAGAAACTGTTGTATTGTGCTCCACCACCTCAGCAACTTTATTTTTCAATTCTTGCTTTACACGATCGTTCCAATCCTTGCCTTGTTGAACAAATACATCACGCATTCTATCTGACCATTTCTTTGCTGAATGGAATTTTGCTGTTTCCAGTGTAATTCCATATATGTTCTCTACGGTCTTCTTGTATATATTGGAATCGTAAAGATCTTCAATCTCGGCCTCTGTCATTCCTTCACAAGTTGAAAAATTTACATCTGCATCAGTCATAATTCCTTCTATTCTTGCTTTATCGAAGGATTCTTTACCACAACTATCGTGATCCAAAAAACAATGGATGAGACACAGAGCATCAGTTATCAAGCTGGCTTTGTATGATAGGTTTGTTCCCCCGTCCAATGTTTCAATCGCAAGAGTCTGGTTGTCAAACGCTGATTTAATTTTAGCTGATGCGTGGGAAAGAAGAGCCTTCATGGCAACCTTATCTTCATGGCCTTCGACAAGCAAAACTAATTCTGCATGGCGGAGGTTGTCGGATGCACGAACACCAAGAATATTTCGAATGTCTTCAACTTTTGTTGCTGGCTGCGCTCTCTGATTGTTAACTATAATATTGCTGGAGATATTCATCTTGTCTACAAACAATGGACAGTGTGTTGTGACGACTACTTGGTGTTTCTCACTTAGTTCATTTAACACGGCGCGGAGTTCGTGAATTGCTGACGGATGAAGATGTGACTCTGGTTCTTCGATGGCGACGACAAGGTTTTTACCACTTGCCCCGCGCTCAGATGCGTGTCGCATTATTGCGAGCGCAGCAAGACTTTGAACTCCATCTCCTTTGTATTCCAGAAGGGTGGGTGTACCATCATCAACCTCTATCTCGCAAGATCTGCGCATTGCTCTATATCGTTCTTCCGAAGATATTCCAACGCGAACATTGGAAACAGCGGGCAAAAACTTTACGAGGGTGTCCTTTATAGTTTTTGAGAGAAGATCTAGTACCGGCTCTTGAATCTTTGCCACTCTCTCAAGTGCTTTTATGTAATCGGGATTATCCTCAACTTTGGAAAGCTCACGCTCTACCATGTCCTCTACGATTCTCTGTGCCGACTCGGCTGTTCGTATGGCGGGAATATGAGTAAAATCAATGTGTTCTGAAATAAAAGTGCATACTTCTTCCTGTTTGGCTGTCAAGGCCTTTCCGCCCTTCCCCTGCTTTAGAACCCTAATCTTCATCTCGCCTTTCGAACTAAAAGATATCCGTAAAGGAAGTGTTCCTGTTATATTACTTTTAATTTTTTCCCAGAACTCGGACCTCTCATTATCCGACAAATCAAATTCCAGTATGATCACAGATTCCCCGTTGGGTTGGTCTTTCTGAAGTTGTATCGGGAAATCCCTACTCCACTCATAATGGCGTTGGCGCCAGAATGGTCTCCCTCCTGGAGGACGAACCCCTAAAGAGCGTCGCCCCATTGTGAATACATTCATTGCAATAACTAATGCACGAAGGATGTTAGACTTTCCCTCATTGTTTGGCCCCACTAGGATAGCCTTGTTTCCCACCTTAATCTTATGAGCCCTAGTTATGCTCCTGTATTTTTCAACAGTGAAGGCAACGAGTTTCATCTCAGAAATCTCATTTCATAATTTCTTTTTTCTTTTGTTTCCCAATTCTACCTAAACTGCGTCCATTTACAATGGCAAAATCTAAGACCCGGCGTCGCCTCCGGCTATGCCGCGGCAGGCAAGCGGACGCAACAGCAAAAAGGGATATCAACCCGCCGGATAAACCGGCGAGCTTTCGGATTGGGCCTACCTCATTTCGCCGAAAAGAGTCAGTGGACTTGTTCTCGTTATTTTTACCTTTGCAAACTCCCCAGCCAAACTCACCGGCCCGTTAAAAACGACTATCCAATCCTCCGCCGTCCGCCCGACTAACTGCGGATAAATCTTTTCCCCACAAGGCTTTACCCCCGCCTTCTTACTCAACCCTTCAACCAAAACTTTCACTTCTTTTCCTATGAATTCCTTACTTAATTCATCACTTATTTCCTCCTGCACCGCCAATAATTTTATGTTCCGTCTTTTCTTAACTTCTTCTGATACATCATCTTGCAGCCGTTTCTCCGCCGCCGTCCCCGGCCGAGGCGAATACTTGAAAATAAAGCAGTTCTTATATCTCACGCTCTGCACTACACTTACAGTCTTTTCAAAATCTTCTTCCGTCTCCCCCGGAAACCCAACCATAAAATCCCCTGAAATTGCAATCCCTGGCACGTTTTCTCTCGCCTTATCTATCAGCTCTAAGTACTTGCTGGCTGTATAGTTACGATTCATTGCTTTTAAGATTTTATCCGAGCCGCTCTGTGCCGGTATATGCAGATAATTGCAAACCTTCGGCAAATCAGCCATAGCTTTTAGAATCTGGTCGTAAAACTCTTCTGCAGGGTAACTTGTGACAAATCTTATCCATTCGATTCCCTCAATTTCGCTTACCATACTGAGCAAATCCGCCAGACAATAGGTCTTGCCGAAAGTACTGTATTTATAAGCATTTACCATTTGTCCCAACAGCGTTACCAGCTTCACTCCATTACCCGCCAGCCTTTTCACCTGCTCGATTATCGCGGCAGGGGGGCGGGATACTTCCGGCCCACGCACATACGGCACAATGCAGTATGTGCAGAAGTTATTACAGCCCCGCATCGCCCTAACATACGCTTGTGGAGGCACTTGCGAATCGCCGCTGTCAAAAACCGACTCAAACTCTTCCAGTTCTTCATTTTCCGCTGGCCCCTGACGGATTTTTTCCGTTATCGCAAGGGTCCTTTTCTTTTCCTGCAATGCTTTGGTTATAAGTTCGGTAATTTTCGGTATTTGCGCCGGCCCGCAAACTATATCAACCGTCCTGTCTTCGAGCAGTTCTGCCCCGAGCCGTTGTGCCATACAACCGATTACCCCGACCACTATATTCGGCTTTGATTTTTTGATGTGTTTTAGATGACCAAGATGTGATAGAACTCGCTGTTCCGCGTGCTGGCGAACCGAGCAGGTGTTTATTAAAACAACATCAGCACCTTTTTCGCTATTAGCGAGACTAAACCCTGCCTCTTTAAGCGCAGAGGTAACCAGCGCCGTATCCAGCTTATTCATCTGACAACCAAAACTTTTGATGTGCACAGTTCGAGTGCTCATAAGTGGATAAATATACGGAATTTGAAATGAAAAATCAAATACTGGCAAAGCAATTGCAGTTCTCAGCCGGCAAGATAGGTTATGGATTTGAGGACGGTTTTCTGTTCAATCGCCAAAGGATGTACCCACAGAGCGAGCAGACTGTATCAACGGATGGTGCAACGGAACCGTTTTTGGCCCCTTAGCCACTTTCTCTAAGGGTACGCTGACAAGTCTTCTGCCGTTGACTCCAGCCATATACCCGAATTCCTTATTCTCTATCATTTCAACCGCCTTTGTCCCCAACCGGGTTGCAAGAACCCTGTCGGTCGGCGTGGGAGAACCGCCTCGCTGTAAATGACCAAGCACAACCGGACGGGTCTCTATGCCTGTCATTTGCTCTATTTGCCGACCAAGCATAAAACTTATCCCGCCCAGACGGACCTGCTCAGGGCTGTCTTTTACGATTCCCTGAACCACTACCTCGCCGCCTATTGGTTTAGCCCCTTCAGAAACAACGACGATGCTGAATCTCTTTCCCTTTTTGTTCCGTTCTTCGACCTTGCCCGTCACTGACTCAATGTCATAAGGAATCTCGGGGATGAGGATTATATCGCCACCCCCTGCAACCCCTGCATATAGCGCAATCCAGCCGGTGGTCCGGCCCATTACCTCGACAATCATCACTCGATGGTGCGACTGAGCTGTACTATGCACCCTGTCGATGGCCTCGGCTGCGATCGAAACGGCCGTATCAAAACCAAACGTCACATCCGTGCCGTGCAGGTCATTGTCTATGGTCTTCGGCACGGCCACAATGGGGACACCATCCTTATGCAATCTGTTCGCGATGAATAATGTCCCGTCACCGCCGATGCACACAAGACATTCAACGCCAAGCTTTTTCAGATTCGCAATCACCGTTTTCGAGACGTCGCGAAATCGCAGTGACTCACCTTTTTCGATGGCATATCTGTACGGGTCGGCCTTGTTTGACGTCCCCAGTATCGTGCCGCCGACCGTCAGAATACCCGAGACGTCCGCGTAGTGAAGTTGTCGCCATCTGTGCTGAATTAGGCCTTCGAAGCCATCCTCTATTCCTATAATCTCCGCTCCCAATTCGAGCACTGCTTTTTTTACAACAGCCCTGATTACAGCGTTTGTCCCCGGGCAATCGCCACCGCCGGTGAGAATCGCAATAGACCTTTTTCTTTTCATACATTCACCTCATGAACTTACTTACATTTGCAGCAAGTATAGCATCCCCACATCCTAATACAACCAACTTTGGAGCAATCAACTCTCTCCTGAATCGAGATTACGATTTAACTGTCGCTGGAGGTCTTTTAGGCGGTTTGTCTCATCAAATCCCAACAGGATAATCGGAAATACGGTCTTGTTGTGAAACAACGGCTCATCCATATCCACCCATTTTCTGCAGTACTCACCATCAGGCGTTCCGGGTATCGGCGAGAAGTCTGCCAGCATTCCGCGAATGCCCAGACTATTCGCAAAACGCATCGAAGCTTCCAGTTCCTGGATATCGGTGTAAGGATGGCCGAGAATCTGATATGCGGTAATGCTTGCCGGCTCTGCCCCCGCGGCAGTGAGGTGCCTGACTGCCTGCGTAAGCTCATTGGAAGAAACTTTCGAGCCGGTGCGCTGCTGCCATTGCAAAGAAGCGCTCTCAAGCCCCAAATAGAAGGTTTTAAAACCGGCCTGCACCATTAGCTTGGCCAGTTCGCTCGTGATAAAACGCACATTAAGGGCATTGGGCGTATGGAGATTTACCTTTATATCACGTTTCAACACTTCTCCTAAAAATGGTATCAGGACTTTTTCAGCATCGAACAGCAAAGCGTCATCGTAGAAGGCGATATTCTCAACTCCACGCTCTACCAAAAGCTGCAATTCGGCCAGGGAGCGTTCCAGCAGTCGCGCCTTGAATTTGCCGTAAACCCTCGGCACAGAGCAGTAAGTGCAATTAAAGGGGCAGCCGTCGGACAGTTTCAGAACCCCGACATTTAGTTTTTCGTAGACCTCCCACAAAGCCGACTGTTTCAAGTCCGGCGTGACGTTTAAATATTCCCAGAGCGGCTGCATATCGGTGCCTTGCATTAAAAAATCTGCCCCTAATCTTTGTGCGTGACTGCTGCAGAGTGTGGCATAGCTACCACCCAGTATGATTTTTGCTTTCGGCCAGGCCTTATGAACATCCTCTATTACTTCCTGAATGCCTTTGTACCAATAGGTCATCATCGTTTGAATAAATACAAAATCGCACGGCTGCTGTTTTGTCAGGAAATGCTGAAACATACTGTGGGGCAGGCCAAACCGCCGAAAATACCTCGGGATTTGTACCAGGCAGGGGGGGCTTGTAATCTGTTCGCAGTAAAATCGACCCCGCCCCCATTCGTCAAATTGCAACTCCTTCCGCTTGGTCATAAATGGATGCAGACGGTCGAGATAATCGAAGAGTTCAAAATCTGCTTTGCCGCGCAAATACCCCGCTATGCTCAACAGGCCGTATGGTTTTAGCCAAAAATCATAAGCGGCAAAATCATAAATCGGAGGATTTAACAGGAGAATTTTCGATTTCATTATTTAATGTAACACAATCTGGTGCTGGTTATGTGCTGCCATTTTCGGCTGATGCTTCCATCTTCTGTGCAGCCACCAGTATTGGCTCGGGTCTTCCCGCACGAAATTTTCAATTGCTTTGGTGTATTCTGCCGTAATCCATTCAAGTGGGTCGTCCTTTTCAGCCCATTCTTCTGGGAAAATAATACGGTTAACCCCTATTTCAAAGTAAAAACGATTACCAATTCTCCTGCTGTACCCCACCACTATGGGTATATTATTGGTGACAGCAATTAATCCTATGCTTTTATAGGTGCTGGCCTTTCGGCCGAAGAAGTCAACGAAAATTCCCTTTTTGCCGGCGTCCTGGTCGGCAATAAAACATAAAGTTGCGCCGCTCGAAGCAGTCTTTCCCATCAGCTCAGCTGCACCTTTTTTGTCGATTATTTTTTGCCCCATCCGCCGGCGAACTTCGTACAGGTGCTTGTTAATGAACTTGTTGTCTAAGGGGCGGGCAATACTGTAGACATTAAAACCAAATAACCCCATCAGATAACCTACAATTTCGAAGTTGCTGTAATGGCCTCCGACTATCAGCAGCCCCCGGCCTTCCTGCATCAGCCATTTGGTCCTCTCAACATTTTTGTACTGTGAGTAATTCCGCCAGTTATATCTTTTCACTAATCGAGGTGTGAACAGCACATCAATCGCCAGCATTGCAATATGTTCGAAGCTTCGCCGGCCTGTCTCCCAGACCCATTGTTCACTTTTCTGGGGGAAACTAGCACGAAGATTGTCCAAAGCCCGGTTGCGGCCGCGATGGTGGTATTTCCATAATAATCGGCCGAGAAAACAAGCGGTGTTCAGATTGGTCTCGACATCGAACAAATAAAGAAACACCACAAGGGTGCGCAGTGCAAGATAACCCAGCAAATCCGTAATAGGATTGTGTATTTTCTTCTTCTTTTTCTTCCGTTGGACGGAATCAGTCATAGACCGTGATTTTAGAGTCAAAATTGCCACTGTCAAGCTTCAACACTGGCTTTCGTTTATTAGTAGCTTTAAAGGGGAAGTACATAATCTTTAAAAATTGACAACAGAGTTTATTCGGTCTACAATGAAGCATCAACATTTAGAAAGGGATTATTATGGATTTTGAGCAGAACAATAATCGTGGCGAACCGTTGCAGCCGCAACCATTAGAGCCAATTTATGGCTTGGCTCAAGGCGCATCATCAGTAATAAACACGCCTAAAAAACGAACCGGCTGGAGAATTTTCTGGGGTATTATTCTCGGGCTGTCGGTGCTGGCAAATATTGCACTATTTTTGATGCTGATTGGATTAGCTGCGGTCTTTGTGACAGGGCAAAAAGGTATTTTTACCGAAGAAGTTATACAAGCTGGGCCACGAACGGCTAAAATTGTGGTAATCACGGTGCAGGGCATAATAGATGATGAACAGGCTCAAGATGTGTACAAGCAGATAAAATCGGCCCGACAGGATAAGCGGGTAAAGGGACTGATTCTTCGTGTAAACTCGCCGGGCGGAACGATTTCGGGCAGTGACCAAATCTGCAATGAGATCCGCAAGTACCGTAAGGAGGAAGACAAACCGGTTGTGGCGTTTATGCAGGGCGTTGCTGCTTCGGGCGGCTATTATGTGTCGGTAGGATGCGACCAAATCGTAGCTGAGCCGACGGCGATTACCGGCTCGATCGGCGTAATAGCGGGCCATTTTGTTATCCAGGAATTGCTGGAAGAAAAGCTTGGTATTCAGCCGACTATTTTCAAGTCGGGTCAGAAGAAAGATTGGCCCAGTCCTTTCCAGCCGGTCACGGAAGAACAGCGGCAGTATATACAAGACAAATTAATTGACCCTGCCTATAACAGGTTCGTGCAGGTTGTTGCCGAGGGTAGGGGGGAAGCGCTTACACTTGACGATGTCAAACGTCTGGCTGACGGCAGCATCTATGGCGCTAAAGAAGCGCTCAGCGAAAAGTTAATAGACAAAATTGGCTATATTGATGAGGCCATAGAGCAAGTCAAGTCGCTGGCGGGGATTGAAAAGGCCCAGGTAGTGGAATATCGCAAGCCGTTTTCTTTGGCATACCTATTAAGCTCACGCAGCAAGAATATCTTAAAAATCGACAAATCCACGTTGTACGAACTTAGCACACCGCAGGTATTGTATCTTTGGAGCTTGTAGCAGTCATCAGTGCAGAAAAAAGGACTGGGCGATGCAGGATTTGAGCCTGCGACCGGCTGATTAAAAGTCAGCAGAACAAAAACAATAACTGCAGCGAAGACAAAGACTTAGGAAATTACAAAATATCTGCTCAAAAATTTTGCTGAAAAAATCAAAATTTTAATAAAATTATCGAAAATTTACTTGACGTCTGTATTCAGGTTCAATATGCTTCCATTCGGATTTGGAGTGGTGATGAGATGGCTGGCAGACCAAAGCGTGCTGGCACTCATAAATAGTCTTCGGAAAAGCACTTTTAGCGTGCTTTGAAGAGGAGGAGTGAAGAACGAAAAGGTATTTGTCAGCGAACCAAAGGGTTGTGAGTATTTTGCTTACAACCCTTTGCTTTTTTAGGGCCTGAGTATTTCTAATAAAAAGACAGGAGTTTTTTGACTCCTGTCTTTTTATCTCGTATCCAGCAAACAGTTTAGGAATTGCTGTCAGCAGGTTTTTGCTCCGCCTGCGGAGGCTGCCCAAATGGCTTGTGCCCCGGGTACATTCCTTTATGATGCATCCACCTTGCATGCTCTTTTAACTCGGCCCATTTGGCCTGCTGTTCAGGTGTCAGTATCGTGTTTATCTTTTCGTTTGCAGCTTTCCTAATGTCAAACATCTTACTTTGCTTTTGTTCTTTGGAAAGAGAATTGTCCTGCCAGACTGCTTTAATATCATTGGCCTCGGTCGCAAAAATTGGCTTAATGGCGGTCATCTGTGCATCTGTTAGATTCAGTTTCTCGGCGAGCATCTTCAGTCTGTCCCCGGCATGCCCACGCATTCTGTGATGCGCCTCGCTCTTGATTTCGGCAAATTCTTTCTGCTGCTCGGGTGTCAGAATTGCGTCTATCTGTTTCTTGCTGTTCTCCCGAATTTCTTTTATCTCATTGGCGTCATTAGCGAGAATCAGCTTAATGGCAGTCTTCTGCGCGTCTGTAAGATTCAGTTTCTCACTAAGTTCCTGCATAAACCAATGAGTATGCTGGCGCACATCCGGCCTTTTATCCTTGCACACAGGCGAATTGGAATCCGGGGATGGAACAGGCTCTGCAGAGGCTACAGCACAACCAAGAGTCAGTACAACCAAAAATATTGTCGTTTTTTTAATGCAATTGATTTTCATATTATCCGTCCTTTCTGCAATCAGTGCCTTAATTTAAAAATAATAATCTGTTCATTTTCCCAATATAGACGCTTCAAGACCTGATAATATTGCATTTGCATCCAGATTTTTTGCGTCATCTTAAATTTTCCTGGCTATAAAAAATAAGCAGTCGGATTCCGCGACGGATAATGGCAGGCAGACACTCCCCTAACGATAGCGAAAATGCAGTTTTGAATGGGCGATACAGGAATCGAACCTGTGACCCGCTGATTAAGAGTCAGCTACCGAAAAACGATAACTACAGTAAAAACAAAGACTTACCAAACACCCAAAAAGGCACATAATTCTGGATTTTTGTTCCTGTTAAACAGACGAACATCTTCAAACAATGTCGTAAGAGTTTTTTTGTAATATCTAAACATGCGTCGACATTTCCCATATTTTAAACGCCTATCTACGCAACCTGGCCTTTCAATGCCGCAATTATATCAAAATCTTCCTAAGAACTAAGAACTCAAAACTGTAAAGTCTTCGCCTTTGTACGAGAATATTGCGGATTTCACGGATTTTCTTAAGTTCAGCTTATTGAACAGGTCCCTCCTCCTAATTTGCTTTTGTAGAGATTTTTGTTATAAGGCAGTTTCATCAGCAGCATTCCCATTAAACAATTATCGGTAAGCCCGGCATAAACCAGACCGCTGCCGACAAATACTGAGATAAATATAAATCCCCAGTGCAGCAGCCACGCCAATATTATCCCTGTCAGCACAAGGCCCCCTGCGATGACCCGCACCTGTCGTTCGAGGGATATTCCGCCCTGCCCTTTAATCACCGGCAGTTTTTCTTTTTCCCAGCGAGCGATGCCGCCCTCTATTACTTTGACATTATGAATCCCTGATTGCATTAGCATATCCGCAGCCATCGCCGCCCTGTTTCCGCTATGACAGAGAACAAGATAGTTCTGTTTGGATTGACTCAGCTCGCCGATTTTTGCCGAAATCATATCTATCGGGATATTTATCGAATTTTCTATATGCGTTTGACTAACCTCCATTGCCGAGCGCACATCCAGAATTTTACTTTGCCGGTCTTGCTTTAAAATCTTTGCCGCATCGCTTGGTGATATCATCTCTATTGAAGACGCCTCGCCTTTCTGGTTCACTCGTATAATATTATCAATATTAAAAGGCTTGGGAATTACTTTCGAACGCATGTTCTTCACGAAGTTCTCTTTGTTATCTTCCTTCAGAAACGGATTATTTTCCTTCTCTTTGCCAATAGTTGATGTCCGTAAATTATGATAATCGTGTCCCGGGCATAATATAGTTTCATCCGGCAAACGTTTCAATCTTTGCAGTGTATCGAACATAGATTCAGGTGAGCCGTTTTGAAAATCTGTTCTGCCGACGCTTCCGATTAAAAGTACGTCAGCCGAAAACAATCTTCCTTCTCCGTTCAGGCTGATTGCGTCATCCGTATGCCCCGGCGTGTATATAACTTTAAAGCTGCTGGAATCCACGTTTATTTCATCATTATCTTTAAGCCGCCTGTCTGCGACATTCGATATAGCTTTTTCATGCATCAGGACAGGAACCTTAAATTGCTTTTTCAATACCGCAGCGGCTGAAAAATGGTCTGCATGTGTATGTGTATCGACTATGAATTTCAGTGTAAGTTTATTTTTTGTTAAATACTTTTTATATTCCTCTACTAAACTTATATGTGGGTCGATAATCAGCGAATCATTGTTTGAACTCAGAATATACGAATAACAACTGCCCGCTATGAATTGCTTTACCATAATACTGCCCCTTCCCCAAATAGGATTAATATTAAATCTCCTAAATTGAATAAGTTTTTATACATTATATAATCTCTTCTGGCATAATTGCATATAAGTATTTTGCTTAAACTGGTAGGAAAAACCTTATCCCTCATTTTTCTCTTATCCCTGTTTTTTCTCAATTCCTGAAGTCTCATAATCCAAAATCGCCCAACTTTTTCGAAGCGCAGTTTACCTCGCCATTTTTATGGCGGGCGCAGATCCCCGATCGCTGCTACCTTGGCCAAGAACAGATTTCAACACAAAACTACTGTTCCCCTAATGCCCCAATACGCGTTCCGGCGAGGCAACTCCAAATCCCGGCAGGGTGGCTTTAGCTTATGCTTTTCTTTAGCAATAGGTCGTATTCAGTCTCAAAGCGGAGCTTGTGCTTGACTTCTTCCTCAGCCAGTGCCAGAAGGACCTCACGAGACTCCTTGTCCTGGACTTGCGAAATCAGGTCGATGTAAATTCTGAAAGAGGCTTCTTCCTTTTCGATTCCCAAAAGAAGCATATCTTTGTAATCCATATCCAATTGCAGCTGGTTATCTGATATGATATATTCGTGCTCAGGGATGTTGAACTTTGGCGTTGCTGGCACCGTTTGACCTGTTTTCATAACTTCCAGTTCAAGCTTTTCTTTATGGTCGAGTTCTTCTTTGGCCAAATCTTCGAAGACCTTTCGCATTTGCGGGCTGGCTACGCGTTCAGCCAGTGCCATGTAAAGGTGATAAGCCTCCATCTCTCTGGCGATTGCAAATTCGAGAATCTCATTGTCGGAACTGATTTCTGCCACGGCCTGAATCCTTTTAGTTGCGGTTTGGTGGTTCTTATTTGCACCAAATCCGTCAGTTTTCTCCGCAGGTCATTGGTTACAGAGTGTTAATCTTTAGTGCCATATTCTTTCAAAAGCTTGACAATATCCGTACGACCATTCCCTGCCACCATAGTTGCTGACCTCCTCTTGCGTGATTTGCAATTATACCGGCCCTGGGCTGGATTTCAACAACAAACTACTGTCTTAAAGCCTGCCCCTCGCAGCGCAGACCCTCGAAGCGTAGCGTAGATCCCGGACATAGATCCGGGACCCAGTATCTGGGACCCACTCACCCATTTTCCAATTAATCATTTAACCGCTCACCAATCACCCCGAACCACAAGCCGCGATTCACTCCACATTATCCTTGTCGTATTGGCAAAAAAATCTCATCCGGAACTTTTCTGGTTTGGAAAGCAAATCACATCCATTGTACATACTTTCTTGCAAGGCCGTCGCCCGCAATGTAGAATATAAAAGTAAGGTCAGGTCGGTAAAGAAATTGTTAACTTTTACAAAGGAGATAAATATGAAAATCAAAAAAAACACCTGCAATAAAATATTACCCTTTTCTTTCGCATTAGTGCTCCTCTCTTTCAATGCCTGCGCCAAGGAGCAGGCGGCTCCCACTTCAAAGACCACCCTCGATAACCTTTTAACTGCCTATGACGGTGAGAGCAATGCCAACGCGAGATATTTGGCCTTTGCTAAAAAGGCAGACGAGGAAGGATACGGGCAGGCCGCAAGTCTCTTCAGGGCCGCTGCCAGGGCCGAGCAGGTCCATTTCGAACGTCATGCGGCTGTTATAAAGGAACTTGGAGGCACTCCCAAGGCAAAAATTGAAACTCCGGTTGTGAAAACAACGAAAGAAAATCTTGAAGAAGCCTTTAAGGGAGAAACTTACGAATCCACCGTAATGTATCCGGAGTTTATAGCAAAAGCGAAGAAAGACAAAATCAAGTCTGCCGTTGATGCCTTTGAAGATGCAGGGGCAGCCGAAGCCGTTCACGCTAAATGGTATAAAAAAGCCATTGATAATTTGAACACTTGGAAAGGCCAGAAAAAAGATTTTTATGTTTGCCCCCTCTGCGGCAACGTCGTGGATGTGCTCACTGGCTCGAAATGCCCTATCTGTGCGACAAATATGAAAAAATTTATGCCGGTAAGTTAGAAATTCTTATATAGCTGTCCCTCTCAGGTTTTATGAGGGATAATTCTTTCTTTACTAACGACCAGCGACTAACTCGCCCCGCGGCGCCATTTTTTTTGGTTTGTCTCTTTTTGTGTCTAAATCCGTGTAATCTGCGCAATCCGTGGTTGCTTTTCCTTCGGCCAAACCAAAATAAAAAACAGTGTTAATCCCGTGTAAATCTGTGTCTAAAATCTCTGCGCTCTCTCCGTAAGGAGTCCATAGGACTGCGTCCTCAGCGACAAAAAAATCTCTGTTAACTTAGGCAACCTGCGCCTAATTTCTCTGTGAAGAAACCCCCACCTTCCCGCTCACCAATTCCCCAATTAACCATTTAACCGTTTAACCAATTAACCATCCCAAATTGTCAAATATTTTCGAATATTTTCAAACGTTTCATATCAATTTTCAAACGTTTCTATACTATTTTCAAACGTTTCTATACAGTTTTCAAACGTTTTCGAATATTTTCAATCATATACTCATAAACCCGCGCCGTTGACCCATTTCACACCATTTTACGATTATTTTCGCACATTTTATGGAGACAAAATCCTTACCCATTTTGCCCATCTTACCCAAAATGGTGAGCTTGTCGAACCTGGTTTTCACCCCAAAAACCAACGTTCCACCCCAAAATCCACCCCCAAAAAACTTGGAAAAACCCCCTCTCCTATGTAATATTTTTTGTGAAATTTTAGTTAAATATTTTGAGTTTAAATTAGCATAAATATGAAAACGTTTTTACTTGTTATATTCTTCAGATATGTCTCTGAAATGTCAAGTAAAAAAGCTGTTAGGAACAATATTATTTATGGTTGAGTTGCTACACAAAGATGGGTTTTAAAACTAAAAAAACTTCTATAATCCCCATTTTTAGTATTATAAACGCGTTTTTTAGTTAATATTAAGATTTAAAAGGTCTTAAAATATCGCAAAAAAAGAGTCTTGACTTATCGCTTTTTAGTATATTTATGATTATGGCTTTTGGAAGGCCTTAAAAGAATTATCTTGACAAAAATAAGGAAAAATTGTAAAAGGGTTTTTATAGGCATTAGATACGTTTTTGCCGGATGTTTGAGTAAAAATGAGAGGGTAGCCTAATGGTGACAGAATCGGGCAGTGTAACCATTCATAATGTTGCAAAAGTTGCGGGCGTTTCAATTTCCACAGTTTCACGCGTTGTAAATGGTTTAGGGCGGGTTGCACCAGAGACGCGACGTAAGGTGAAAACAGCTATTCGTCGTTTGGATTTCCACCCTAATAGTCGAGCACAGGCTCTAAGTCGAAAACGGACGGATACGATAAGCCTGATTGTTCCGGATTTTGAAGGCCAGTATTTCTCGATGCTGATGGAAGGGGCACATGAAGAAGCACAAGCCAATGGTATTCATATAATAGTACTCAAGGCCAAGGGGTTAGATGCCCAGATAGAAGCTGTTACCTGCCTTTGTTCAGAAGGGCGAACCGACGGTGTGATACTTATGCTTTCTGAATTATACGATGAGGTACTTGAGGGTATTGGGGATATCAATGGACCTTTGGTAATTCTGGACAAGGATGTGAACCTTTGGCGGCTTGATAACATACTTCTGGACAACCGACTTGGGGCTTTTGAAGCGACACGGCATTTTATCGATATACACGGAATCACAAAGGTGTTTTTTGTCGGCGGTTCTGAAAATAATCTTGATACTACTGCACGAGCCCGTGGTTTTGCTGATGCACTTAAGTCAATAGGATTGAATGCTGAAGGCAGACAGTTTTTCGGCAATAGTTATAGCTATGACGAGGGTTATCGTCTTGCGGAAGAAAAGATATTTCCCTTGATTGATCCTGAGGAGCATTATGGTGTTGTGGCGGCTAATGACGATATTGCCTGCGGTATCATTGATGCCTTGATGGATAAAGGAATTAGGGTTCCTGAGCAGGTTGGGGTAACCGGTTTTGATGATTCAGATATAGCAATACATCGCAGACTAAAGATTACTACAATGCGTATCCCAACCAAAGAAATCGGTCGTGTCGCGGTTAGAATGATTCTGAACCGCTTGTCAGGCCGGGTTTCAGAGCCGGCGAAAGTTGTATTAAAAGCACGGCTCATAGTACGTGATTCGTGCGGCTGTGGCAGGCACGATAACTCAATACCCGGAGATAAACGTGGTAAGTAGAAGGTATACCAGCTTTATATTTTTTATTGTGACCGTTTTGTTTTTTAGCGGGTTCTGCTTTGCTTTATCTTCTGAGGTTGACCGGATAGTACTCACTGCCGAAAATGAGCGTTTGCTGGAGGAGATCAGCAGTGCGTCTTTTCAATTTTTCTGGAAGGAGGCCCATCCTGTTTCCGGCCTTGTGCGGGATAAAACAGGCAAAGATGTATGCAGTGTGGCATCTTTAGGCTTTGGTTTGGCTGCGCTGCCGATAGGTGTTGAACGTGGCTACGTATCCCGCAAAGCGGCACAGGATCGTGCGCTAAAAGCACTTAGAACAATTAAAAAATCAAATGCCCAGCACAATGGTATGTATTACCATTTTATCGATTTTGCCACCGGCAATACAACACCTCTTAGCTACGAGAGCAGCGCATCTTCAATAGATACAGCTCTTATGGTGGCAGGTGCAATTGTTGCCGGCGAATATTTCAAAGGTGAAGTTAAAGAACTTGCTGAAGATATTTTTGCCAGCGTGAACTGGCAGAGTTTCGTCAATCCTCAAAACGGCCAGGTGTATATGGCCTGGAAGGCAGACGATCCGAATAATATGAGTGGTTCAGGCCAATTCGAGAGACCGACCTGGGATTGGTACACTGACGAAACGCTTTTGATAGTTCTGCTCGGCCAGGCATCACCTGTTGAAAAGTATCGACTAAAGCCGGAGACCATGACCAACTGGAATCGCCCTGTTGGAAGATATAAAAACGGCGAGCCTTTTATTTATACATATCCCGGCACGCTATTTACATATATGTTCGCGCATTGTTTCTATGATTTCTGTCGTACAGGTGTTGATTCACTCGGCGTAGACTGGTATGAAAACACTCGCCGTGCGGTTAAAGCTAACCGTGACTGGTGTTGCGATCATTCCCCTGAGTTTGCAAGTTATGGCAAGCATCTTTGGGGGATCACAGCTGGTTCTGGTCCTAATAATGAATATGTAGTACTGGGGCATGAGCCTCGCGGGGCCAAAGCTGATCAGGGCAAACTAGGAACTCTGCATCCTTACGGAGCCGGCATGTCAGTACCTTTTGTTCCAGACGATGCACTTGATGCGCTGCAAGTAATGCGCAACCTTAAAGTAGATGGCAGGCCGATATGGCAATCTCCCGAAGAGGGTGGCTATGGTTTCTGGGATGGTTTTAATATTGATCAACATTGGGTTTCGGACCAGGTAATCGGCATTGCTCAGGGACCTATGCTTTTATTGATAGAAAATGCCCGCAGCGGGCTTATCTGGAAACTGATGATGCAAAACAACAATGTCCGGCAGGGCCTTGCCAGAGCCGGCTTCAAGGGAAGTTTCTGAAACAAGGATTTAGATGAGTTTAAAAGATAACATATTGATTGACAGACCGCAGATTTATAACATAAGAAATTCTACGGGACTGAACTTCTCTATATTTGAGAATGGCAGTATAAAAAGTATCGAGCAGGGGTCGGTACAGATCAACCTTATACCTGGTTCCTCACTTGAACCCGGATGTTCCAATTTATATCTCAGAAAAAGAGGAGATAAATTTATTGCTGTTCCATTGTTAGGACCTAAAGGCCCTGGAAATCACGTTGTTAATGAAAATATTTATGAAGTTAAGGGAAAATTTGGCGGGATATTATTTTCCTGCAGGTTATTACTTGCAAAAAAAGATGACTCGTGGCTGTGGGATGTACAAATCGTAAATGCAAGCGGCAAAAGGCAGGAGTTTGATCTGCTGTATGTGCAGGATGTCGGCCTGGCATGTGCTGATGGAAGTGAGAAGAACGAATTTTATATAAGTCAGTATGTTGACTATACGCCGCTTTGGCACAGGGAGCATGGTCATGTTGTTTGCTGCAGACAGAATGAGCACGGCCCGGATGGTTTTCCATGGCTGGCATTAGGGTCAATTTCCAAAACAAATAGTTTTTCAACGGACGGGATGCAGTTTTTTGGACCGGTCTACAAGGAAACAGGAGTGGCGCACTGTTTATCGGTATCTGAGCTGCCGGGGTTATGTCAGCAGGAACTGGCAGTTGTCGCATTACAGGAAAAACCGTTTATTTTGGAGCCTGGACAGAGCCGCAATCTTGGATTCTTTGGCATTTTCTGTGAAGACCATGTCACTCCTACTGCATCAGACGATCTCGAGATGATTGATTCAAGGCTGGAACAGCTTAAGAAGCTTTCTGATAGGCCATGGTCTGATAAATATGTTTATGAGGAGCCGACCAGGAGTTTGTTCTCCGAGTCATCGCTGTTTCCTTCTGAGGATCTTACAGAAGATGAGCTGGATAGTTTGTTCGGAGTTAATCGCAGGCATAGTGAGTTTTTTGAAGGCGAATTACTTTCTTTCTTTTACGGCGAAAATCAACACGTTGTATTGCGTGGTAAAGAGCTTCGGGTGGAACGTCCTCATGGGCATATAATGAAAACAGGGACCAGTTTAACGCCGAATGATATAAACATGAGTTTCTCTGCTTATATGTTTGGAGTTTTCCAGTCTCATGTTGCCCAGGGTAACGTTAATTTCAATCGCTTTTTAACCTTGAATACAAACTCTTTGAATATACCCCGTCATACAGGACAACGGATTTTTGTGCGGCAGAACGGGGAGTATTATCAATTAGGAATACCATCGGCCTTTGAAATGTCTCTTAACGGATGTAGGTGGATATACAAGCAGGGCGATTTGATGTTTGAGGTTCTTTCTTGGGCAGCACCGGATCGTCCGGAAATTATACTGAAACTTCGGGTTTTTCAGGGGCGCCAGCCGGAGTGGCTTATTTCCAATCAGCTTGCATCTGAACAGGACTGGAGCCTTGAGCATGATAGTCAGAATAATGGTGACAAACTTATAAAATTTGTGCCTGGCGAAAAAAGCGAACTGGCTCGTATGTTTCCTGGCGGTTTTTTCAGTGTCCGGTTGGAAAACTCGGAAGTAATTAAACAAACAGGGGGTGATGAACTACTTTTTGCTGATGGAAAAAGCAGGGGACTGCACTTTTTGTTGATCGAATTGACGGCAACGAAAGAGTTTGTGATGCGAATTTGTGGCCGGCTTGTCAGTCAAACTGAATCACGGGGTGGGGGAACTAATTCTTCTGAAGCTGAAGTTTATAGTCGGGATGCGGACAGAGCAATTGCCGCCTGGAAACAAATGAGCTCTAATCTTAATATGGAGCTTCCATCAAACCTGAAAACTTCCGGGATAAATGACATAATAGAAATTCTGCCGTGGTTTGCTCACAATGCTCAGATTCATTATCTTGCACCGTACGGCTTGGAACAGTACAGCGGGGCGGCGTGGGGTACTCGCGATATATGTCAAGGTCCGGTGGAAATGCTGCTGGCTTTGGAGCATTACCGAGAAGTTAGAAAAATTCTTTCCATCGTTTTCTCCAATCAGAATATCGACGGCAACTGGCCGCAGTGGTGGATGTTTGACCGCTACGGCAATATCAGAGCGGCCGAATCGCACGGCGATATTGTTTTCTGGCCGATTCTGGCAGTCAGCGAGTATATTCGTAGTTCCGGCGACTATCATTTCCTGGACGAGGAATTACCCTTTTACCATGAAGACGGACCGAAACGGGCAGAACACGCCAGCGTTATCGATCATATTCTTCGGGCTATTGAAAACGTCAAAAACAGTCGTTTTGCCGGTGGGACAGTGTTGGCAAACTATAGTGGAGGCGACTGGAATGACTCGATGCAGCCGGCCAATCAGGAATTGAAAAAACGTTTGATTAGTTCCTGGACGGTAATCTTAAGTTATCAGGCTTTCAGAAGTTTCGCGGAAGTCTGCCGCAAGGCAGGACGTATTAAGACGGCTGATGAACTTGAAAAGTTATGTGATGCGATTCAAGGTGATTTTAACCGTTTTCTGATTAAGGATGGTGTTGTAGCCGGTTTTGGTCTTGTTAATCAAAAAGGTGGCATTGATTTACTTGTTCATCCATCTGATTCAACGATAGGAATTCATTACAGTCTTCTGCCGATGACACGCGGCATAATAAGCGGGATATTTACGCCGGAGCAGGCAAAATTACATTCAGAAATAATAGAGCAGCGATTGAAAGGGCCTGACGGGGCCAGATTGATGGATAACTCTCCAGAATATAATGGAGGATTGCAGCGTTACTTTAAGCGTGCGGAAAGCTGTCCTTACTTTGGACGCGAAATCGGCCTTATGTATACTCATGCTCATTTGCGTTATGCAGAGGCGATGGCTCGATTAGGTCATGCGGAAGCCTTCGTAAAAGCATTGCGTCAGGTTGTACCGGTCGGCATACAGGAAATAATCCCTCAAGCTGATATACGGCAGTCCAACTGTTATTACAGCAGTTCGGATGCGGATTTCAGCAGCCGTAGCGATGCAAGCGAACGCTATGATGATTTAATCGCCGGCAAAGTCGCCGTCAAGGGCGGCTGGAGAGTTTATTCGAGCGGGCCGGGAATGTTCGTCAGCTTCATCATCCGTTATCTGCTCGGCCTGCGCCGCAGTTATGGACGGACGATTTTCGACCCCGTTATGCCGGGACGGTTTGACGGCCTTGCGGCGGATATGAATTTCTGCGGCAAAGATGTGAAATTCGTCTATCGCATAAGCCAAAAGCAAAACGGCGTAAGCAGAATCGAAATCAACGGAAAGCAATGCGGTTTTGACAGGGAGGATAATCCTTATCGTACCGGCGGAGCGGCTGTGGCGGATTCGGCGCTGACGCAAATGTTAGACAGAAATCTCAACGTCATAAAAATTTATACATAAAATAAAGGCGAAAATGGATTTAAAACAGCATCACATTACCGCTAAGGAAGACAGACTTCCTTTTATCCAAAAGGCTGGCTATGGAATCGGTGCCGTGGTCACAATCGTAGCAGTTAATTCTTTGATGCAGCTAACGGGCCTTTTTTACATTGATTTATTGAAAATCAGCCCAATTCTTATGGGGTTTGCAGCGGCGATCCCGAGGATATGGGATGCTATCTCTGATCCTATAATGGGAAACATTTCAGATAATACCCGGTCCAGGTTTGGCAGGCGAATTCCATATATCCTTGTCGGAGGTATTCTGGTTGGTACTATATTTGCACTACTGTTTATGGTGCCCCGAGACTGGAGTAAAGATGCGATATTCGCTTATTTCTTAGTGATGTCATTGATTTTTTATACCGCGACTACTATTTACGGCGTGCCTCATGGCGCATTGGGTCTTGAAATGACTAACGATTACCATGAAAGAACACGGATATTTGCATATGCCAGTTTCATTGGAAATGTAGGTGCCGTTGCATCGCCCTGGCTGTATTATTTCGCAAACAGGTCTATATTTAAGGATTCAATCGAAGGCATGAAGTGGGTATGTATAGGATTGGGGCTGATTCTGATTGTTTCAGCAATCATATGTGCCGTTACATGTAAAGAGCATAAGTTGAAACAGGCTAAAAAACAAAAGAGAGTGAAATTCTGGGAAAGTTTTAAAATCACCTGTAAGAATCGCACATTTATGATGCTGGTGATTGTTTTCGTGCTGGTAATAACCGGCTTCCAGTTCGTTATGGGCTTTAGCAATTTCATAGTAATCTATTATGTGTATTCCGGTGATAAAGCTGCTGCGTCTGGATTGTTGGGATGGATGGGAACAATCTGGGCGGTGACCGGTATTATTGGTATATTTCCCATGACATGGATATCTTCCCGTCTGGGCAAAACAAATACTGTTATATTCTCCTTTGCAATTATTACGATTGGACAACTTTTAAAAATCGTATGCTATAACCAGACATATCCTTGGCTGGCGGCGATACCAACTGTTTTGTTATCCTGGGGAATGGTGATGTGTTTCACGCTTGTCAATGCCATGAACGCTGATATCTGTGATGAGGATGAGCTTGTAACAGGAAAAAGAAGAGAGGGCAGTTATTACGCGGTCTACGGATGGTGGTGGAAAGTGGCGGTTTCTATAGCATGTGTCATTAGCGGATATCTTCTAAAAGTAACAGGATATAATGCGGATTTTGCCCAGCAGACAGATTCCACCACGTTTTGGCTTAGATTCTGTGAGATCGGTTTACCTGCAGCGTTATGCGTAGTGGCAATAGTAATTCTAACCAGATATCCTCTTACTGAAAACCGTGCTTATGAGGTTAAAGCGTTGCTTGAAGAGCGAAGAAAAGATCAGGACAATCCGTAGCATATAAAAGTGTCGTTGTTAGGATAATGAGAAACCGGCAAACGTTAAAAATTGCTGACTCATGCTGTTGTAAAACAGTAAGGAAAATATTTTTTGAAGGTTAGCTATGTATAAGTTGCCTAAAGTAATTCTGGCAGTCGAAAGCTATCGGGAATTTATGCCGGAAGCACAAGCGATGAACACGCCCGCTGTTTCTGATAGTCTGGTCGCAAAGGCTGTTGATTTTATAAAAAATAACGCCAACAAACAAATTCAGGTGAGCGATGTCGTCGAGCACGTTTCGGTTTCGCGAAGAAAACTTGAAAGACGGTTTAAGAAATATCTGAATCACTCAATTCATCAGGAGATTAAGCTGGCCAAGGTACAATTGATTACGAAAATGCTCCTCGAGACATCGGATAGCATCTCAGAGATTGCGGCCAAACTGGGTTTTGAAGATATAGCCCATATCGCCCGGTATTTCAGAGATGTTGAAGGTATTAGTCCCGTAGAATACAGGAAAAAAAACCTATGTACCGTTTAATTAAGAAAAAATATTTGTTATTGATGGTTATGTTGGCAGCTGCCGCGACAGCATCGGCTTCGGAACTTACCGTTGTAAGTTATGAACCGGCTGAAACAAGCCTTGTTGTTTCATCGGGAGAAATTCAGACAGTAGAAAAACTGCCCGGCGGGGTTGGGGGTGTGCCATTTGCTACCGACGGCCTGTATGTACTTAAACTGGCCTGGACAGGGCAACCCGACCACAAAGTCGAAATCTACCACGGAGGTTTGAGCTACAATTTGGCCGGCTTTGACAAGATGCTCGTCGATGTATTTATACCCGATGGAGCGGCTTTATTTGGAGCCGATGGTCTTATCGGTATCTGGAGCAATAACTGGGTGCCGGACAACTGGAGCCGCGGCAATATCGTGCCGACTGAAAATAACAGATGGTTTACAATTGAAATGAATATAGACTCATTTGCCCCTGGATTATTGGACCACATCTCCGCTCTCGTTTTTGAAAATTATGGCGCCGACAGCGGCACGTTGTACGTTGACAATATAAGACTGATTGGGAGCGAGCCTAACGAACCCAATGGCCTGATTGCGACCGGCCACGACAGCAGAATAGATTTACGCTGGAACCCCGTAACAGGAGTAGGTGGCTATAATATCTATCGTGCCGATTCCGCAACAGGTCCTTTCACAAAACTAAATACATCTCTCGATGATATTGCCGTCCACAGCGATTTTCTCGGTACAAACGGCCAGACAAAATATTATTACGTGGTTTCCGTCGTCGGCGGCATTGAATCCAGTCCATCTGATGTTGTTTCCGCCGCCTCTTACGCTATGACAGATGAGCAGCTTCTGACCTCCATAGAAGAGGCGACCTTCAGATTCTTCTGGGATTTTGGCCACCCGGTAAGCGGATTGGCAAGAGAAGGTTATAATTTCGGCCATGGCGACAATACCTGTGCTATTGGCGGTTCGGGTATGGGGTTAATGGCTATTTGTGTCGGCGCCGAGCGTGGATTTGTTGCCAGAGCGGATGCTGCACAGCGTGTCCTGAAGATACTGACTTTTCTGGATGAAAAAACACCCCGTTATCACGGAGCCTGGTCGCACTGGGTCAATGGCGCTACCGGCGCAACGATTCCATTTGGCACGTACGATAACGGAGGCGACACCGTTGAAACCTCTTATTTAGCGCAGGGAATGCTCACGGTTCGGCAGTATTTTGATTCAGATGACCCCACAGAGACCCAGATTCGCAGCAAAGCCACAGCCCTTTGGGAGGGGATAGACTGGTATTGGTATCTGCGTCGTTCGGATCCGGGGTACGAAACCAACCAAAACATTTACTGGCACTGGTCGCCGGATTACGGCTGGGTTATGAATTTTGCTATCTATGGCTACAACGAGTGTATGATTACCTATCTGCTGGCCATTGCCTCACCGACGCACCCAATACCCGCTTCCTGCTACTACAACGGCTGGACCGGCGGAGGGTGGTACAAAAACGGCAGCAGATATTACGATTATACGCAATGGGTAGGCGGGTTTGAATTGCCGATGTTCTTCACTCATTATACCCATCTTGGATTTGACCCTCGCGATAAGAGCGATAATTACTGTAATTACTTCGATAACAGCCGAAATATCGCACTCATTGACCATGCCTACTGCAGCGACAATCCCGGAGATTTTACAGGCTACAGCGATTTGGTATGGGGACTTACCGCCAGTTGGAATCCATGGGGCTATGGAGCTCACGCCCCGGGCAGTCCCGATAACGGCACTATTACTCCAACCGCCGCTCTAAGTTCGATGCCTTATACGCCGACCGAATCAATCGCCACGCTGAAACACTTTTACCATACCTATGGCGGCAGCGGCGTATGGGGGCCGTTTGGTTTTGTCGATGCGTTTAATCTGGGAGAAAACTGGTTTGCTCCGGGTTATATTGCCATTGACCAGGGTCCGATTATAGTAATGATTGAAAACTACCGCACTCAATTGTGCTGGAATTTATTTATGGCCAATCCCGAAATCACGCCAATGCTCGAAAGCATCGGCTGGGCGACGAGGGCTGATAACGGGCTTAATTATGAATACTACGAGGGCACGTGGACTTCGCTGCCGAGTTTTGATTCGCTGACTCCGATAGCGGTAGGGAAAGCTAATAACTTTGACATTGGATTGCGTCTGCGGGATGATTATTTTGCATTCCGTTTCACCGGTTACATAAAGGTGCCGGCGGATGGCAACTATACATTCTATACTAATTCCGACGACGGCAGCAAATTGTATGTCAACGGCAGCCTTGTGGTTGATAACGATGATCAGCACGTGATGCGGGAAAGAAGCGGCATTGTCAGTCTTGCCGCCGGAAAACATCTGATTGTTGTTACCTATTTTGAATATAACGGAGGACAGGGTTTAATCGTCAGTTATTCCGGTCCCGGCATATCCAAAAAGCAGATCCCTGTAAATGTATTGTTTAGATGTGATTTGGCTGGAGATTTTAGTGGGGATTGTCACATTGATATGAACGATTTAAAGATATTAGCTGCAAATTGGCTTAATAACTATAACTTTATTGATTTTTCAGAAATGGCCGCAAATTGGATGGAATAAATAATATATGGTCTGTTTTGATAGATGATAAGTTATGATATACAATGTATTTTTTGTCTTGAATTGGCTATTCTGTCACAGAATTTACAGATATTTGACAATTTGCCCTTTAAATAGGTTTACATAGGTTCTGCTGTATAGTACAATAACGGTCAAGTGTGCTATAGCAAGGGAGAATGTGATATTATGCGAAATAAAAATGGTTTTACATTAATTGAGCTATTGGTCGTTATTGCAATCATAGCTGTGTTGATGAGCATCCTGATGCCTGCCCTGCGAAAAGCAAGGGAACAGGCCAATTCCATTGTTTGTAAAAACAATTTGCGAAATTATGGTCTTGCTGGAACAATGTATCTTCAGGCAAACGACGATACGTTTCCGTTTCCGACCACCTGCGTTTACACCAGTGCGACGTTTGATCCAGCGGCGCATCCTTGGCAGTGCCGTTGGCACGATGCCGGAGTTCCTCCTGATGGGCCTCTGTGGCCATATCTGAAGGCAAAGGGTGTACATCACTGCCCGAGTTTTGCCGCCATCGCCAAAACCAGGGGGGCGAATCACCCATTGCATGTTACCAGTTTGAATATCCCTATAAAACCGACGTTTACTTACAGTATGAACGGACGTCTCAGCGCCGGCGGCGATGGCATCACGCAGGATTTTGGAATGATAAGACTCGGTCAGGTAAAACACCCATCACGAGTGCTTTTTTTCACGGAGGAAAATATATGGATTATACAGACACCAAAAGATGCCATTGATTTATCTCAGAAAGCCCTTAATGACATGTATTTTGGCACGCAACCATACGGCCAGGGCGATTGCATAGCGACGTTCCACAAGGCTAACGATTCAAAACTGAACACGGGTGTCAGTAATGTACTGTTTATCGATGGCCATGTCAGCGAGGAGAAGGCTTATGACCAGCAGGACCTTGCCAACGGTTATTCGGATAAAAGTATGGAATTGACTATGAATAAATAGGTTTTATGTTATGAAATTATCAACCAGTTATATTAGGTGTGATTTTTATGACGGCTGCTGTTTTATCGGCGGCGGCTGCAATGGGCGTTTTTTGGGAAAATTTTGTCTCCGGCCTGTTTGTAGTGTTTATAAGAGCTTGTGGTAAAAGAAGTTATGCTTGTCGGGTGCCCCAATATTTTTTTTTCTGAAATCTGATAAAATTTCTCTTGACGAGGAAATGGGTAATCTGGTAGAATTACGATTAAAGAATCAGGCTAATTTGCAGGTTTTGACAAGTCTTCCGTGAGGAGGAGGATGAAATCAATGTCCGAAAAAATCGTGTTAGACAGGCGTACATAATTGTGACGGTCGTCTGGTGTGTTGCCAGGCGAATCCACACCCGGCGCTGAATTACGGATGCGTGTCGAATCACGAGAGGTTGGTCTTTTGGCTTGTAGCCAAAAAAGAAGAAGAGTTTCTCAATTTTTGAAGAAGGAGGAGTAGATTATGTGTAAAAAGTTAATGTATGTTATGTTATGTGTCGGCTTGGGACTGGTTCTGTGTGGAACTGCTCAGGCGGATAACCTGCTGCTTAATTCCAGTTTTGAGACAAACACTGGTGGAGGCGGTTCCGCTGCCAACTGGACGAATACAGGAGCAACAGGCACTGAAACATGGGCCTGGCACACCGGTGATTGGGGTATGGCAGTTTATTCGTGGGGTGGGTGGGAAGGATGTCCGTGGCCTGAAGCTGGAACAGGCGAATTTTACCAGGATGTTGCGGTTACTGGAGATACATACTACGCCTACACGATATGGGCTACGAGGGACCCTTGGACTGTACCTATGGCGGGCAGCATAACCATGAAGATTGAGTGGTATGATGGTGCAACCCTTCTCAGTACAGTATCACGGGATATTACCAACGCGATTGGCGTTGAAGCGCCGCCGCTTCCTAATTGGGTCCAAGTGAATATTGACCCATTATCTCCAACGGATGCCGATATGGCTCGCGTCATGATTAGTACACACGTTGTCAATAACGCCCTGAAGTTTGATGATGCAAGCTTTGGTGTTCCCGAACCAGTAACAATGGCTCTGTTAGGGTTAGGCAGTTTGTTCCTTGTTAGACGCAGGAAGTAATTGATTCTTGAATTGCTCTGTGGGGCGCTCAGTTATAAAAAATTGAGCGCCCTGTCTTGCCATATTAAAGATATAAATATAAAAACTAAGACCTGTCTTGCCATATTAAGGAAAGGATATATTATGAAGAAAAAGATTGTCCTATTAGTGATATTGGTTATAGGTTTTGCTGCCGGCAATGCCTTGGCTTTGCAGAACCCCGGCTTTGAAGAGGGTGCTTTAGGCAGGTTTACTGTTCAGAATGTGACATACTGGACGACTTCCGCGCCTGTCGGCAATTTCGGTTGGCATCATAATGATGCTTGGGCTGGTGCGGTACATAGCGGCGCCAAAGCTGTGAAACTATGGATGTGGGATACCTATTTATACCAGGATTTTGATGTAATCGCGGGTAATAGGTACGATTTTAGCGTCTACGCTTATGCTTACGCACACGATAATGGTGGTCTTTACGGCCAGGACGCTTTTTTCCAGGTCAAGTGGTACGACGAGGGCAATGACCTGATTCTCGACGAAGTAATAGGGTATTTTTATGCCGATCCCTGCGCTATTCCTTATCATGTTCCCGATGACTATAATAATTGGAAGTTTATTTCCGGTACCAGGACCGCGCCGTCTCTGGCTGTTACCTGCAGGGTTTTTATGGGCTTGACTGTAGGCAGTATACCCGATGCTCAAAAAAGAGGCTCTATTAACTGGGATGATGTATCAGTTACTTACAGTTACGGTGCGTCGGAACCTGAACCTGCAGATGAAGCGCTCGATCTTGTTCCGTTTGAAGTAACTGCGCTGTCGTGGACCAGGCCTGCTCCTCGTCATGGCGGCGATACTATTCGCTGTGACGTATGGTTTGGCACTGACCCCTGTATGCCTGGGACGAACACAAAAATCCTCAACAAGCAGGATGCCAATTCTGTTGCGATTACGCCTGCCTCACATCAGGATTATTATTGGCGTGTTGACTGCTATGACCCGAACACTCCAGGTCCGGAGATAAAGTCGGAAGGCGAGACGTGGACTTTCAATACGGCCGATAACTGCGTTTCGTATATGCCCGGCGATATACATGAAGACTGCTATGTCAACTTTGCTGATCTTGAAGAAATGGTTGCTAATTGGCTCAAATGCAACGATGTGTCTAATCCGCAGTGTCAATAGTTAAAAAATCATCTTGATGACGATTTTTATGAATTGACGATTGGAGTGCTCGGCTGTAAAAAGTCGAGCGCCTTGTCTTGTCATATTAAGGAAAGGATATATTATGAAGAAAAAGATTGTCCTATTAGTGATATTGGTTGTAGGTTTTGCTGCCGGCAATGCCTTGGCCAATGCTGCTTTGATGAGCCCCGGCTTTGAAGAGGGTGATTTAGGCACGTTTGGTGGTCCTCCGATTCCAGGCTGGGCGACTTACGGCACAAACGGTGAGCATCACAGTGATGCTAATGCGGTAAAAAGCGGCACCAAAGCTGTGAAAGAATGGTTGGATGATACCGGTATATTCCAGGATTTTCCTGTGGTCGCGGGTAGGGAGTACGATTTCAGCGTCTGGGCCATTGCTCTCTCAAGCGATAATAATGGTTTTTACGGCCGGGACGCCTTTTTCATGGTCGAGTGGTACACCGACGCCAATGTCCTGAGGGGCACCGATGTAATAGGGTATTTTTATGCCGATCCCAACGATCCCTACGGTGAGCCCCGTGATGTTAATGATCTCGACCCCTATGATACATGGAAGTTTATTTCCGGTCCCGTGACCGCGCGGTCTCTGGCTGCTTACGGCAGGGTTTTTATGGGCATGGCTGCAGGCAGTATAGGCCCCGATGATTATCAAGGCTCTATTAACTGGGATGATGTATCAGTTACTTACCGTTACGCTGCGTCGAACCCTGAACCTGAAAATGGCGCGATCGATCTTGTTCCGTTTGAAGTAACTGCGCTGTCGTGGGAGAGGCCTGCTCCTCGTCATGGCGGCGATACTATTCTTTGCGACGTATGGTTCGGTACAGACCCGAATATGCCGGGAACCAACACCAAAATATTGGACAAGGAGGATGCCAATTCTGTTCTGTTGAGTTCTGTTCCGATTACGCTTGACTCACATCAGGATTATTATTGGCGTGTTGACTGCTATGACCCGAACAGTCCAGGTTCGGAGATGAAGACGGAAGGCTGGAGGTGGAAATTCAGTACGGCCGATAACTGCGGTCTTTCGTATATGGACGGCGATGTAAATGAAGACTGCTATGTCAACTTTGCTGATTTTGCAGAAATGGCCGAAAATTGGCTCAAATGCAACGATGAGTCTAATCCGCAGTGTCAATAGTTAAAAAATCATCTTGATGACGATTTTTATGAATTGACGGTTGGGGCGCTCGGCTGTAAAAAGTCGAGCGCCCTGTATTGCCATATCATAGAACGGAAGCAGCGGTGAAATGAAGAAAAGTTTTTTTGTGAAGTTTGTTGTAGTATTAGCGTTGGCGTTGAATATAGCCTTGCCGCTGTCTGCGGCGGATACCTTGATTGAAGGCCTTGTTGCCGCGGGCCACGACTGCAGAATTGATTTGCGATGGACGCCTGTGTCGGCATCGGGTTTAAATGGTTATAATATTTATCGTTCTCAATATGTGGGGGGACCTTATACAAAGTTAAACGCTTCAGTTCATACCGTCTCTGTTTATAGCAATTTTTTGGGCACTAATGCCCTGGCGTACTACTATTATGTCAAGCCTGTGATTAATTCGGCAGAAGGCACCGCTTCAGCTATTGTTTCAGCCACTCCTTACGCAATGACCGATGAGCAGCTTTTGACTTCCATACAGGAAGCGACGTTCAGGTACTTCTGGGATTTTGGCCATCCGGTAAGCGGAATGGCTCGAGAAAGATTTGCACCATATGACCGTCAGACCGTTACCACCGGCGGGTCAGGCTTTGGAATAATGTCTATTGTGGTTGGTGTTGAGCGTGGTTTTGTTACAAGGCAAGCCGCTGCCGAACGTGTCTTGAAAATATTGACCTTTCTTCAGGACACAACGACCCGCTATCACGGCGCCTGGTCGCACTGGATAAACGGCGAAACCGGCGCGTCTATAGCTTTCGGCGGCATAACAGGCGGCGATATTGTTGAAACATCTTATATGGTTCAAGGCATGCTTATCGCCCGGCAGTACTTCGATTCCAGTGACCCCATAGAAACCGAGATTCGCAGCAGGGCTACTGAGCTTTACGAAGGAGTCGAGTGGGATTGGTACCGCAGAGCTACTGAGACAGATGGTACGCATCTGTATTGGTTCTGGTCGCCGACAACTGGCTGGGCGGGCAGTTTTCCGTTTGACGGCGCCGAAGTTATGATAACGTATCTTTTGGCCATAGCCTCTCCGACGACCCATTCAATACCGGCGTCCTGCTATTATGCCGGATTCGGCGGCAACGGCAGTTATAGAAACGGCAACAGGTACTATGGTTATACTCAATGGGTCAGCGCGTATGAGACGCCGATGTTCTGGACTCACTATTCTTTTCTTGGATTTGACCCGCGCAACAAAAACGACAATTACTGCAATTATTTTGAAAACAGCCGAAATATTGCTCTAATTGACCGTGCCTATTGCATCGCCAACCCAAAAAGTTATACAGGATACAGCAGCCTGGTCTGGGGACTTACCGCAAGCTATTGCCCCTCGGGCTACGGTGCTCAAGCGCCAGGCGCTTCCGACAACGGCACTATTACTCCGACCGCCGCTATAAGTTCTATGCCTTACACGCCGACTGAATCAATCGCCACTATGAAGCATTTATACTACAATTATGGCAGCAGTTTGTGGGGTCCGTTTGGTTTTTATGACGCTTTTAATCTTGAGGTAAGCTGGTATTGCGATGACTACCTCGCCATCGACCAGGGTACGATTGTTCCGATGATTGAAAATTACCGCACAGGCCTCTGCTGGAACTTATTCATGGCTAATCCTGAGATATCGCCTATGCTCGAAAGCATCGGCTGGGCAACAAGGGCTGATAACGGGCTTAATTATGAATACTACGAGGGCACGTGGACTTCGCTGCCCGATTTTGATTCTCTCACACCGACCGCAACAGGTACTGCCCACAACTTTGATATTGGCCTGCGTCAGCAGGACGATAATTTCGCTTTTCGTTTTACCGGTTATATTGTTGTTGCATCTAATGGCGGGTACACTTTTTACACCAGTTCCGACGACGGCAGCAAATTATACATCGACGGCGCTCTTGTCGTGGACAACGACGGCCTGCACGGAACGCGGGAAAGAAGCGGCGCTGTCAGTCTTACCGCCGGCAAGCATCTGATTGTTGTTACCTATTTTGAAAAAGACGGAGGACAGGGTTTAATCGTCAGTTATTCCGGTCCCAGCATAACCAAAAAGCAAATACCTGTAAATAAATTGTTCAGATGTAATGTAGATTTACCCGGCGATTTTAGCGGCGACTGTCACATAGATATGAACGATTTAAAAATATTAGCTGAAAATTGGCTTAACGACTATACCTTTATTGATTTTTCAGAAATGGCCGCAAATTGGATGGAATGAGGAGTTACTATTCATCTTCTATTGGGCATCTATTTGAATCATAACTCTTTATTTTTCCTGCCATAACCTATTATTTTATAAATGTTTATAAAACCCCCCCCTACCCCCTTTTCCCCCCAAAAAAACCTGAAAAAATCCTTACTTTGGTAGTAACCGTTCGGCAGCGAATGTCACTTCTGAAAATCACAAAGACCGCATCGGCAGGGGGGGTACTGGTGGAGATAACTCGTTACTATATGGACAGTTAGGCACTACAAGGGAGAGGATGTCACCATCTGGCAAAGGTCAAAATGATAGTGGGCGATACAGGAATCGAACCTGTGACCCGCTGATTAAGAGTCAGCTGCTCTACCAGCTGAGCTAATCGCCCTGATAATTCGTGATACGTGATTGTTGCTTCGTATCGCTATTTCACCAAACATTACTGGGCCCGCAAGGATTTGAACCTTGGACCAATGGATTATGAGTCCACTGCTCTACCGCTGAGCTACGGGCCCTGACCGCAACATATTCAAGTTACCTGAATTATAGCCGCAATTTCCAGTTCATCAAGGGCAAAAATGCGTGAAGTCAGCCGAATATTAGAGTTTGGTTCAGACCGAGGGCAACAACATGTTTTCACCTGATGGTTTCTTCAATTGCTCGTGCCACCACGTAGTCCGGCAGCTTCCCGAGCGCAGGTTCGGCCTCGTAAGCAGATATAATGCTCCCATCCGGGAAAGCCCCGACTTTCTTGATTAGCTCTTCAGCCAGTCCTCGCATTCTCTCTTCCGTCATCTCGACTTCCGCTTTGGCACGCACAGCTTCCGCCAAGGCCTCAAATTCCGCCTGGCTGTCGTACCAGTTAAGCTGCAATTCCAATTCAACGGCCTCCTGCGCCCTGATACGGTCAAAGGTATATTGAATCCCAATTGGATTGTAGGTTTCCATCCGTTCATCCACAAAAGCCAGGCACGCATCCCGATATGCAGTGTATTTCTCCTCATCAAAGTTCCCAAACCCGTGCTTTACAATCTCCTCCTTCAGCAGCTTTTCTATCCTCGTCGCTAAAAGTTCCCTATTGGCTTCCAGATGCTCATACAGGGCTTCGTAGTACGCTTTCAAAAGTAAGTTTGTTTCATTCATCTCTTTTTCCTTGCGTGTGCCTGCCGTCAGCGGCCATTTTGGCCGATGCCGATTTAGCCTTAATTAGTTACAAGAGCGGTATATTGTCAAGCTGAAATTCGTTCCACGAGACTCTGGATAGGATGCCGCGAGGCTAACATCCTAATCGTGGCCGGAAAACTACGACCAAAAAATGCAGGGCGGGACTAAACTACGGGTCAAAAAGTGATAAAATATCTTTGGCTATCGGCCGGTTTTAGTGTAAAATAGGTGAGAGGCGTTCCTTTAGGTTTTAGAAAAAATAAAAATGATGAGGGGCACTCGTCAGGGCGAAGCGCCCTGCCGTAGCCTGATACGATGAAAGATTTTGTTTACGGTATACTCGTCAGGGCGAAGCGCCCTGCCGTAGCCTGGTCGGCTATCTTGGCGGTAACGGCCTGTGTATCTCTGGCCCCGCCCTTCGGAAGGGCGGGACTGGCGGCACCTGAACCGGCTATCGTGCAGGGGCCGGATGATTGGACGATAGATGTAACATTTGGGCACCCGCAGCAAATCATATTGCAGTTGAGCGGTGACAAGGAACCAAAGCGATACTGGTACACGATAATAACGCTTACCAACAAGACAAGTCACGATGTTGATTTCTATCCAAAGTGCGAGCTGATGACAGATACATTTGAAATTACCCCGGCAGGCAAAGGTACGCCGGCAGCGGTTTTTGAGCAGATAAAGAAGCGTCATCAGGGGCGGTATCCGTTCCTTGAATCTCTGGAAAATGCCGGCAACAAAATACTTCAGGGTGAAGATAACATTAAAGATATCGCCATTGTCTGGCCTGATTTTGATGTGCGAGCTAATGGTATAAAAGTATTTATAGCCGGCTTGAGCAACGAAACAGTCGCTATTGACCATCCAACAGCGAAAGACGAGACAGGTAAGCCGGCCAAAGTTTATCTGCGAAAGACCCTTGAATTAAGCTATAAGCTTGGCGGCGATGCGGCCTTCAGGTCCAGTACCAAGCCGATTTATGAAGGCAAACGCTGGGTGATGAGATAAGAAACAGCCGAAGTAACTCTCTTTGAGAGGAGTCTGAGGCATGTTTATACCTTATGCGGTAGATGCTCCGTTTGACCACCGGCCAGTGGTGAACTGGCTGGTAATTTTGGGGATAATATTGGTATTTGTCCTTCAGGTGGCGACTTCCGAAAAGCAGGTAGCCGAAAAGTCAAAAAAGGGAATTGAGAGCCCAATAGAAGAAGTACTCAGAGTGCCAACGGTTGAGAATGAAGTAGCCACAAAGCAGGTAGAGAAGAAGCAAGCAGTCACAGGGCCAATGGCCCGGTTTGCTTTAAACGGCTGGGGGATAGGATTGTTTACATATATTTGGCTGCACGGCGGCATTTTGAAGGGCACTGTTCGGCTGATAGGCAATTTGATTTTTTTGTGGCCTTTTGGCAATGCTGTTTGCGCGAAACTGGGCAATAAACTTTATTTGTTAGTTTATTTGGGGTTTGGATTGCTGGCGGGGGTAACCCACCTGCTGCTTGGTGTCGGCCCGGCGATTGGGGCGTGCGGGGTGATAAGCGGTATCGTGGGGATATATATTGTGCTTTTCCCGGAGGATACGATAAGCTGTTTCTTTTTACTGCCGCGTCCAATGGCAGTTAGTATTTCAGGTTATTGGGTTGTTGCGCTTTGGTTTGTTTTTGATTTATTGGAGGCGGGGCTGGGCAGCCCAGGCACAACGTATTATGCACATATTTTGTGCGCTGGAGCAGGAGTTGGACTGGCGGTACTGATGCTGAAGAAAAAATGGCTGGTGATGGAGAGTGACGAGAAATCGCTTTTGCAAATGCTGTCGAGGAAGGAAAAAGAGGAAGAAAAAGGGAAAGAAGAGGGGGAAAAAAAAGGCGAAAAAGAGGAGAAAAAAGATTTAGAGGCAGTTGAGAAACAGTTGAAGACGGCTGACAGAAAAAAAGCCGAGCCAAAGAAAACGGTTCCCGAGGTAGAGAAACCCGAAGACGATTTTGTTCGGTTCAGATGCGAGTGCGGACATAGAATCAAATTGTACAAGAAAGATGCCGGAAAAACCGGCCGCTGTCCGAAATGCTTAAGGTGGGTGGAAGCTCCGAGAAAATAATTTTTTGTTGACAGGCGGTGGCTGTCTTGGTAGAGTTGCGGTGTTATTGGGGAGTATACTTTCATCCCTCGAAAGCATATTCCTGCCCGTTGCGATGCGGTCGCACCGCGGCGAATGAGAAAATACGAGGGAGGTTACATTGCAGGACCAATAAAGGACCTAAGGAGAAGAAATTTTGGAAAAAGGTAAAGTAAAATGGTTCAGTGAGAGAAAGGGATATGGTTTTATCACTCCTGACGGTGGCGGTGAGGATTTGTTTGTCCATCACTCGAACCTCGCGGATGGGTTGCGGTCGCTTCATGAGGACCAGGCGGTGGAGTACGAGTCTGCACAAGGGCAAAAGGGGCCCGAAGCAATCAACGTACGTCCCGCCTAAGGCGTCCTCCGTAAGGAGTCCATAGGACTGCGGACTGTTGAATCTGAACAGGTGGATGAGAAAACCATGGGCCTTGCTGAATAGCAGGGCCTTTTTTATATAACATAAAAACTTACAAACTTGTCCAACGCGTCCGAAATGTCCGACCAATTCCCCAATTCCCTTGGGAAACTTAGTTCGAGAGAAAAGTTATCGTTTCTTAAGCTCTTCGGAGATATAACAAGAAAACTTGCAAACAATCTCAATTAATCTTCTAACCTCTTCGGCAGATATACATATTTTTCGACCAGCGACTACTTGGGTATCACCTGTTTTCTGAATGTACTCATCATCCACGATACCCATCTTGTGTGACAAAAGATGCCGTTTTTGAAAACCGCTTACGGCGATTCGCCATTCCTCCTTTGAAAGCCCTGCCATAAGGTTTATGCTGAACAATAGGCTCAAATTTCGTTTTACTCCTTCTATATTCTGGAAAGACAACTTTCCTGCCTTATCAGGGTCAGAGGCTTTGTTAGCATAGACTCGACAGAGTTCTCTGCCAAAACCATCAAATGAAGAGACGCAGTCTTCGAGCGCGTTTCTTACTAGATGGTCTGCTAGTTCTTTTTCTGCTTTTAACGCCATATCCAGCATCTTACTTACTAACTCCAGGTTTTTGTTGAGAATTTGCAACGAATTATGCTGTCCACAATCCGGACAAAACGCAAAAACTCCATAAATGGCATAGCGTAGTGTACAATTATCGCAAACAACCTCCGTCTCAAGCTTTTTTTCTCTATAATTGCGAATGGGTATTGGCTGGCCTGGCTTAAGTTTCATTGATAGGCCAATCCCAAATGGCCCACGAGGTTTGTAGTCAAATTCAAGTTTCTTTAGGTCCTTGTGAAGGGCATCTGTTATTTTTTTTAATGCAATTGAGTTCGCATATTCAATCTGTGCCTTCGTCCAAAACTTATCATGCTGTTCAGTACATCCGCAGTACGGACAATGGCACGGCATACCTTCTTCTTTTAGTCCTGTGCCAAATTCAACCTTAAAATACCCCTCACATTCTGGACTCGGGCATTCTCTGCCCGTAAATCTATCAGCATCTGGTACTATCGGAATGGATATATGATTGCCAAGGCGCCTTAGGTTATCCATCACACCCCTCCGCTCGTTCTCCCGCTTCCGGGATACGGATTTTTACCGCTCATCAGTTTCGGCAAAACTCTTTGAAGAGTCACCACTTCTCCCAGCGTTGTTTCTTTCCAGTTATTCATTGTAAGAGCTATTTGCCCTTTCTCCATAACTTGCGAAGTTGTTTAAGTATTTTTCGGTTAGGATTTTTTTTGTTATTTTCAATGTTAAGATAAAGGAGATGGCCAAATTCATGAAGCATCAAATTCTCAACAACCTCCGGCTTGTCGGTTTCAGTCCATGCAACCACCGCATGATGGAATATCCAATTATTGAGCTTCATTTTTTCATTTTCGCCGTTTAGCTGCTTGGAAGCATCCAAATCAATATCTTTCCATAACAGAGCCGCTAAGCTTTGGCGTAGTGTTGAGCCTTCGCTGTTCTGGTTTAAATGGTCCCCGTGAATTCGATCTCTCAGTGTTCTATCTTTTGCTATGCCAATATACAACAGAAACCATTTAGGATCAATTCTTATGACACTCTGGTTGTTGTGAGCAAAATAAGTGTCGAATAGATTATCGAAATACCAAGCATAAACTCCAAGGCGTTCTGGTATTATTTGTTTTTCCCGGTAAAGAAGGTAGGGCTCGTATATTTTAGGATAAAAAAGGTTCCTAATTTGTATCAAAAGCTCCGGCTTTCTTTTTGCCAACTTCTCAATGTAGCCGCAACAGATACATCTGTAGCCATCCCATTGAGAGATACAATTGGGACATGGTGTAGTTTTTCTAGATAAGCTAAAGAACATATCCTAATCCCTCCAGATTCTTCTTTATCGCCTTATCCATGCTTTCCACACCTGAAAATATCCAAAGAATAGATATATTCCAGTCGTCTCCTGTTCTATATCTTCTTTTTGTGCCATGTTTATTTCGGCACAAATCATGTCTATTGATTTTTTAAAGATTTCAGAGGAGAGGGAATATACATTTGCGCACAACAAGTGTGCATCATTTTCTGTTCTAGGAAAATCTACATATCCTGAATGAACATACATATTACCATAATAATATATCTCTCTATAAATTTTTAACTCATTCACTTTACGAGCTCTATCTTCAAGTTTCAAATTAGACCAGTGTGTAATATATTTCGGCTTTTGCCCCCACAATATCTGTGCCTTTTGTGTTATCTGTTCCTTATTTCGAATATGTTCAGTTAATACAGAAGACTCTTCCTCGGGTCTCTTGATTTCTTTATCTATCCTTACCAAATTTTTAGCCGAACGGAATTTGTATAATTCATCAAAGAAAAAGATTTTTTCCAAACCATTATCGATTAGACCCTTTTTAATTAATGACATATCAATGTATAGTTCTAGCAATCCCCGGAGTGATGCGATCAGTAGTTGGTAACACACAACATCGTTCAACTTTACAATGCCACGAACCAACTGGAAGATGCGACCATATAAGTGGAGCAATGCTGTCTTTTTCGTCTTACCATCTTCTAAGCCTATGAGTGACGAGATAAGATCTTTTTGTGTGCATAGAACTATCGCTTCAAGAGTAGCAAAATAAAACTCCGCTTTTTGTTTAGAATCTAACTTGGTTTCATCGAATTGTGTTACCCACTCGAAAAAATTCAAGCAACGGTGCAGAGCGTTTAGTATAGTATTTATCCTTTCTTTGCGAACGAATGTTATTATTCGATTTTGATTGCCACAAGAAGAATATAAGCCTGCAATTTCGGCAAAATCAGCATCTATAATTTTTTTTGGTAATAACGAGCAAATCTGCTTTATTCCTTCCGTCATCCAACTATCCATTCGAGAGACAATTGGGACCGCTAATCCTGAATCTGACACACCAAAAACGCTGCGAGATTCGGGTAATTCTTTTAACCGATTGCCTTCAGATATCAGAGCCTTTAGTTCGTTAATTTCACATATAGAATTAGGATGCACCATTTTAGTAGATTCCAAGGACTCACACTTAAGTTTTATGAGACAGTATACGGCCCTTATGATACCAAGCAACTTAAACAATGCGTTCGCTTATTTATGTCAAAGTATAAAGAATTAGTAGAAGCCATTTCATAACCTCCCAGAGCCGCGTTATCAGTATCAAAAACCGCGATTTTCGAGGTTATGAAATGGGCTATAGTAAAAGTAAACTTCCGGATAGAGAAACTAGGGACAACCACCTATTTTGGCCGAAGCGGTTTATGAAATAAGAATTGGTTGGAAAAATTAATCAAAAGCGTTGGTAGTTAAACCCCCAAAATCCATTTTTTCATAATTTTTTTTATCTCTTTCCATATAAGTACTTACAAATTTATTGCCTCCGAAAACCCCATAATTTTTGCATCAAACGCGCATGTTCGCCCAATTACGGGAGAACGTCTGTTCTCAAAACGGAAACTCTTTAGAGGAATTACCAATAATCAATAATCATTTATCAATAATCAATAATAAGGGGGACGTTTTCTTCGCCTTCGGTAGTGTCAATTTAGGCAACATTTATTTAAGTAATCAATTTAATCTGGGCAATCTGTGGCTGAAAATCAATCAATCAAAAATAACAAATTATGCAAAACAAACCCAATTTCCGAAAAGCCAAAAATGAACTTAAACCCTTATATGGCAAGGGATTATGAAAATAAATCGGGCCTTTTAAAGATGAAAAAACAAACCCAATCAAACCCAAATTTACCCGCCACTCTGTTTGGCGGGCAAAGCCAATTACGAGCGACGAGTCACGAGCGACGAGCGACTATTTTGCAGGCAAGTCGAGAATCCTCTTACATCTTGGGCATTGGACTTTGTCGGCTTTGAAATTGGGCGGGATTTTCAATTTCAGGCCACACAGGCAAGTCAAAAATACAAACTGGTTGACCTTCCGCATAATGTCGCCGACCTGTCGCATCTGCGTCTCGCGGCGGAGCTCCTTTTTGGCTTCTTCGCCGGCTTGGCGCAAAGCGATGTCCTCTTTGGTCAAAGCGGCAGAGGGGACGATTGTTTTGCGGTGCGTTATCTTACTGTAGGAGTCTGAATAATCCTTGAAAGATGCACCGCTGCCCATACTACGCAGGATTTTTACCCTTTCGGAAATCGGGGGGTGCGTGCTGGTCAGGTCGGACAATTTTAACCCAGCGGCTTTCTTAAATGGATTGACGATGTACATCGGGGCGGTAACTTTATTAACGGTAGCTAACTGCGGGGATGGGTCGGCGGCGATTTTTTCAAGGGCGCTGGCGAGACCTTCCGGGTAACGGGTCAGCCGGGCGGAGCCGGCGTCGGCGAGATATTCGCGCCTTCTCGAAAGTGCAAAATACAACAGATAGGCCATTATGGGTGCGATAATCGCAGCGATTATGGCAATTGCGAGCATAATCAGTTGGGCCTGTCCGCCGCCTCGGCCACCTCCTGAATACCTTCGCCGAGAACCCATCGAGCTATAAAACATACTTCGCAAAAACACCTGCGATATTAACACAATCGAACCAAGCATTATGCCGGCAAGTGTAACGTAAAGGATATCACGGTGGAGGATATGGCTCATTTCGTGGGCGATGACTCCCTGAAGCTCGTCACGGTTGAGCCGGCCTAACAGGCCTGCAGTTACCGCTACCGAGGCGGACTGCGGACTTCTGCCTGTGGCGAAGGCATTTGGGGCAGGGTCAGGTATGATATAGATTTTGGGCATTGCAGGTAAGCCGGCAGCGATTTTCATTTCTTCAACTATGTTGAATAACTGTGGGTACTCCTTGTGAGTAACCTGTGTGGCTTTACTGGCGGCGAGAAGGATTTGGTCGCCACTTGAAAAACTGACCATCGCGAGTATAAACCAAATAACAGCGGCAATTATCAGGCCGATGAAACCTGCCTGATGTCCGGCGAAGGCGGCGCCGATGATGTAGCCCAGGAATAGTAAAGTGGCGGCCATCAGCACCATCAGAATGATGGAGTTTCTCTTGTTAGCCCTAATCAGTTCCCACATTGTTAGTTTTGAATTTTAAGTTTTTAGTTTTAAGTAAAACTTACCTTTGGGACTTCCCGCTCAGCGCCGGTTTCAAGCTCAAAGAAATCTCGTTTGCTGAAATTGAACATATTCGCAACGACGTTCGAAGGAAACATCTGAATCTTGTTATTAAAGAACAGGACCTGGTCATTGTAGCTCTGGCGTGCAAAAGAGATTCTGTTTTCGGTGCCGGTCAACTCTTCCTGGACAGCGAGGAAATTCTGATTGGCCTTGAGGTCGGGATAATTCTCGACGACGAGCATAAATTTACTGAGGGCTTCGCCGAGCGCGCCTTCTGCTTTTGAGGCTTCGGAGACGGTTTTTGCTCCCATAGCCCGGCTTCTGGCCTCGGTTATAGCTTCAAAGGTTCCGCGTTCATGCATCATATAGCCCTTGGCGGTTTCGACGAGATTGGGAATCAAATCGTGGCGGCGCTTTAGCTGGACATCAATCTGCGACCAGGCGTTATCGACCTGATTGCGAAGCCGAATCAAAGCGTTGTAGGCGGCGATTACAAAAAGAACGAGCAAAACAAGAACAACAGCAACAATGATTAGTGTGGTCATAACTTTTCTCCTTTTAACAAATACGTTTTAAGCTTTCAGCAAAACCCACAAACCTCATTCTATATAAATAATGGCTTACGGCCATCGGTTTATCGTGCAGAGAACTTGTACACGGTCAGCTGCGTGTATTTTTCACCCGGTTTTAAGACCACCGATGGGAAATTGGGTTTGTTGGGCGAATCCGGAAAATGCTGCGTCTCGAGGCAGAAGCCATTGTGCTTGTTATAGACAGCACCTTTTCCCTTAACAGAGCCATCCAAAAAGTTTCCAGTATAGAACTGAATGCCCGGTTCGGTGGTGAAAATTTCCATAACACGACCGCTCTTCGGCTCATAGACCGAAGCTGCGAGTGCCAGCGAGCCATCGGAACTGTTGAGTACGTAATTGTGGTCATAACCACCCTGGACCTGTTTTATGCGTGAGCCGATGGCCATCGGCTTAGTGAAATCCATCGGTGTACCTTTTACAGGTTTTATTTCACCGGTCGGTATCAGGTCCTTATCGACGGGGGTGAAACGGTCGGCATTAATTATAAGCGTATGCCCGAGAATATCACCGGAATTATGGCCGCCGAGGTTAAAATAGCTATGATGTGTGAGATTGATAACGGTGGCTTTGTCGGTTTTGGCTTCGTAGCTGATTTTCAACTCATTATTGTTTGTCAGGGTGTAAATAACTGTGCAGGAAAGGTTGCCGGGATAGCCTTCTTCACCGTCACGGCTTCGATAAGTTAATTTTAGCGCAGGGCCTTGGTCTGTTTGCATTTGTTTTGCGTTCCATACAACCTTGTCGAATCCCTTTATGCCGCCGTGGAGATGATTCGGGCCGTTATTCGTTGCCAAGGTGTATTCGACGCCGTCGAGGGTGAACTTGCCTTTGGCGATACGGTTTCCGAAGCGGCCGATTAACGCACCGAAATAGGGAGAGCCCTTGATGTATTCGTCGAGGCTGTCACAACCTAACACGATATCGGCAAAATTCCCATTTCGGTCGGGCACCTGAAGCGACGTCACAATACCGCCATAGGTCATTATTTTTGCATTTAAGCCCGTGCTGTTGGTCAGGGTGTACAAATCAACGTTTTTGCCGTCCTCTGTTTTTCCAAAAACTTGCTTTTTAATGCTCATTTTTTTCTCCACACATAGTAAATTCATTACAATCAATTATCTGTGCCGATAGACTTCCCAGCCCATATAGTTGTCCAGAGCTTCGGCAATTGCATCAGCTTTTTGGCACATATTTACAGCAACGTGATGCTCAATGCCCATCCTGCAGATGTACTGCATAAGTGTCTGGAGGTTGGGAATTTTCATCACGCCATAACCGCCAAAGGTGTCGAGTTTATCATTTGTGAACTCACCTTCGCCCGTATAAACGCTGATGACACCGCTGGTATCATCAGTGGTGGCTCTACAGAAGGTCGCCTTATTAGGAGCTATTCTGCCAACAACCGTACCATAAGTATTTTCCTTGCCTACCGTACCGGCAATTATTTCCTGATAATCCATCCTCGCCTTTTTGAAGAATGACATAGGCACGTTGCTGCAATGGAACAAGACGCACTTGTTGGGGTCGTCGGCGTAGTTATTGTTCCAGTCCAGAATTGCGCTTGGCGTGCCGCTTGCCAACTGGAGAATGTACATCCCCAGCGAACCTGTAACGTCAACCTCGCAGGCGCTCGGTACCAAAGAGTCACTCATCATGCTCATAAGCGTGCAGGGCACTATTCCGAAGAATTCCTCAAGACTTGTCCAGCATTGAATGGCCGTACCGTTAATTTCGTTCTCTTTGACCCATTGGTCCACCACGGAACCGAATTTGGCTATTTTCAAAAGTGCGTCGGCAGGAATTGATTTTGTTGGAATATATTTTCTGATAGCGTTTAACTTGGCTTTAACGGCTCTGTCATTGTCGGCAAGCAAATCGATTTTTCCAAGGACTTCAGATAAATCCAGTGTTTCTACTGCGATGCCTGAAAGTTCGAGGATTTTTTCGCTGTAGCGGACGGTGTTAAAAGCTGTCGGCCTGGCACCGATGGCACCAAAACGCACGTTTTGAAGACCTTTGACGATTCGGCAGACAGAGGCAAAATCATCGAGGTCATTCTTAAATTCAGCCGATGTAACTTTAACGGTATGTGATTTTGTCAGAGTATACGGGATTCCGGCTTGCCTGAGATTGTTACAAACACTGATTTTACCACAGAAAGAATCCCGCCTGTCGGCTATGGTCATTTTGCCCGAAATATCAGGCTCAGCATGGATTAAAATCGGCACATTAAGTCCTGAGCGCTTGATTGTTTCTGCAACACCTCTCTCGTCCCCGAAGTTCGGAAGCGTTACAATTATGCCGTCGATATTTTCAGCGTTCTTCGCAAGAAGGGCTGCACATTTTTTTGCATCGGCAAAAGTTCCAACAGCACCATATTTTGTATCCTGCATTGATAAGGCCACCGAGTTGAAGCCATTTTTCTTAAGGACGTCAAGTATTTCTTTGCGTCCTGTTTTTGCCAAGTGGTCTGGGAAAAAGCCTCTGTTTCCAACAATAACACCAAATGTAGTTTTGTTCATTTTTGTTTCTCCGGACAATTATTTTTGTCCATAATAAGCGTCTTTGCCGTGTTTCCGCAAGTAGTGTTTATCCATAAGAGCATTGCTAATTTGGCCCTGATTTGGATTTATCGTTATTGTACCCAAAGCCATTATTGCTACTTGCTCCAGTACCACCATAGCTTCTACAGCGTCAGCAGGGGTCTTACCCCACGTAAATGGTCCGTGATTTGCTGCCGGAACCGCCGGCATTTCCATTGGGTCCATACCGGCAAATCTCTTAACAATGACCTTACCTGTGTTCAGCGGGAAAGATATCAGCTAATAACTTTTGAATTTTATTGTCTTTATCCAATTTCGCTCTGTCTAAGGTATTCTGCAGTTCCCCATGGTCAAACCACAGGCCATCACCTCTGGCGCATTTGTCTATGAGCAGAGGCGGCGTGGACGGGCCAACGACGATTTTTTGCATTTTTTTCAGGCATATAGGGCATTTTCTCCGTTTTTCAGTGCAACTGGAATCAATTTTGAAGGAATCGAGCAATTGTTTGGTCTGCTGTGAATTGCCAAGCAAAAGTTCCAATTCGCCGGCATCGAGCCAGATACCGCCGCAGTCGGTGCAATAATCAACTTCGACTTCGGCAAGCTCAAGGACAATCATTGCGTTTTTACAAACCTGACAATCCACAAGAATTCCCCGCTTGTCTGTAATAAAGGAATCTAAACAGCCGGAACATATTACATTTGCCGCATCTTTAGGTCAAGAAAAACCCGCAGGCAGCAGCCATTTTTTTTTTCGACGAAAGAGACCGTTAATAAAATCCTGGCGGAAAAGCGTCAACAGCAGGATGTCAGAAGAGGCAAGATAGGGATAGCAGGGTATCAAGATTACGAAATAAAGAGGAAATATTTGCACTTGACGCAGCCGATATAATTGATTATTGCTAATTGATTATTATTCGATACATTAAAGGTGCCGGAATATGATAGTTGATTGCCACACACATATAAATTGCGCTGCGGAGAATATTGAGGCCTCTGAGCATTTGGCGGCAACGGAGACAGTAGATATTTGCATAGTATTGGCTGCCCCGGAAGGTCCAAGCCAGGAGGTCAACAAGAAGTTATCTGAGTATATCAGCAGACATAAAGAAAAGATGATTGGCTTTGCAGTTGTAGAGCCTACCAAAGATAAAATAAGCGTTAAAAATCTGGCATCCCTTAGGGACTTGGGGCTTAAGGGTACAGTTCTGTACTGTTCGCAGTGTGGCTTTCATCCAGCCAACAGCAGAGCGATGAAATTTTATGAATCGGCACAGGAACTTGGGCTTCCTGTTTTCTTTCATAATGAGATGGCTTTTGGACCTGAGGCCGTTTTGGATTATGCTCAACCATATCTTTTGGATGAAGTTGCCAGAGAGTTTAGCGCCTTGAAAATTGTCATCGGGACTATGGGTTCCCCTTTTGTTGAGCAAACATTGTCGATGGTGGCCAAACATAAAAATGTCTATGCAGATTTGACGATAAAGCCCAGCAATGTCTGGCAGGTTTATAATACGGTGACAGCAGCACACGAATGTGGGGTGATGGATAAATTGTTGTTTGGCAGCGGGTTTCCATTTGGCAAAGCTGAAGAATGTATAGAAACACTGCTCAGCTTTAATAAGCTTCTGGCTGACACAAATTTGCCGACGGTCCCTCGGGGTAACATCCAGAACATCGTCGAGCGCGATACTCTGGAGGTGCTCGGGATAAAAAAGTAGCTGCCGAAGTGCTGCCCTGTGAGAAAATAAACAGCGGGTCTTGAGCCTTTGGAAGAACAAAGAAAAAGAGAAAGATGGGGGAGCAAACTCGGGGTCATATTGGCTGTAGCTGGAAGTGCCATCGGCTTGGGCAACTTCTTAAGATTTCCTGTTCAAGCAGCAAAAAATGGAGGCGGGGCATTTATGATACCGTATTTTGTGGCCCTGCTTTTGGTGGGACTGCCGCTGATGTGGATTGAATGGACTATCGGCAGGTTCGGAGGAGGCTTCGGCCACAGCACGGCGCCGGGAATGTTTCACACCCTCTGGAACAAAAACAAATTCATCAAGTATTTCGGCGTCATTGGGATTTTCGGCCCTATTGTAATCTTTATCTATTATGTTTATATCGAATCCTGGCTGCTTGGCTACAGCGTCTTTGCACTGCTGGGTAAATACAACGGCTGCACTACAGAACAAAGTATGTCGACTTTTCTGCAGGCATATCAGGGGCTGGTGAAAAATGAATTTTTCGCTAATTTAGCTCCTGCTTATTTTTTCTTTTTAGTAACATTTATTTTGAATGTCTTGATAGTTTATATGGGCATAAGTAAAGGCATTGAAAAAGTATGTGAATATTCTCTGGGCGTGCTTTTTTTATTTGGAATAATACTTGTGGTCAGAGTTTTGACCCTCGGTGCCCCTGACCCTGCAAAACCAGACTTTAATACTGTCAACGGCCTCGGGTTTTTATGGAACCCCGACTGGTCTGCACTAAAGAGCGCAAAAGTCTGGCTGGCAGCGACAGGCCAGATATTCTTCACGCTCAGTTGCGGCATAGGTGTAATCCTCACCTACGCCAGTTATCTTACAAAGCAGGATGACGTCGCCCTGTCAGGTCTGGCAGCGGCGTCAGCAAATGAAGTGGCAGAAGTTATCTTGGGCGGCACTATTGTTATACCAGCCGCCTTTGCATTTTTCGGTCCCATAGCCATCAGCCAAATCGCCGCAGGGGGGGCTTTTAACCTCGGTTTTGTTACTATGCCGCTCGTCCTGCAAAAAATGGCCTTCGGCAACATCCTCGGCTTTATGTGGTTTATGCTCCTTTTTCTCGCCGGCATAACTTCTTCAATTTCGCTTGTCCAGCCAGCAATAGCATTTATGGAGGATGAATTTAACTTTTCAAAGAAAAAAGCAAGCTGGGTTTTTGGGCTGGTTACATTTGTGCTATGCCAGCCGGCCATTTTCCTCATTAGCAGGGGTGTTGTTGACGAACTGGATTTCTGGGGCGGGACGTTTTGTCTGGTCTTGTTTGCTACGGTTGAGTCGATTCTTTTTGCCTGGGTATTCGGAATGGAAAAGGCCTGGACCGAAATGCACGTCGGCTCAGATATTACAATACCGAGAATTTACAGGTTTATCATCAAGTATATAACACCGGCATTTTTGCTTTTCATTTTGGGTCTTTGGTTCTGGCAGGACTGGACCGGCATAATCCTGATGAAAAATGTGCCGAGGGAAAATATACCGTTCGTATTGGGAACACGTATTGGACTATTGATATTTTTTGGCGTACTGGCATTTTTGGTTTGGTACATCTGGCAGCGGAGAGAGCAGAAGCAAAAGGAAGGAATGCAACCTGATGCGTTTTGATGGCTGGATATTTATGATTTTAAGCTGGTCCGTGATTCTCGCGCTATTTGCGTTTTCGATGGTGCGAACACTACGCGGAAAAAGACGAAATAATCTCAAGGGATGAACATAGGTCCTACACTAAAGTTATCGGCTATTTGGGTTTGAAGCCCTTGACTTTACTGCCGGTATATTTAGCACAGGCCTTTTCCAAATCCACATCGCTGATATTTGCCAGCGTGCAGAGCCACGCAAGTACATCAGCAAATTCCTCCTGCTTGTTTTTGTCATCTTTAGATGCCATAGCGGTAGCTAATTCGCCGACTTCTTCTATGAACCACATAAATGTGGCGGGGATTCCTCTTTCCCGGTCTCGTTTTTCGTATTTTTTTGAAATCAGTTGTTGAAATTCGCTAATATGCATGCTTTTGTTAAGTAAATTACCCTTCTTCCAGCAAATCTGACGGTCCCTAATATTCAATTGTCCATTATCCCTGATGTACTCCAGGTTGCAAGAGTTTTTCTGTTGCAAAATATATAAAATTACACACCTTAGGCGTGAAAGAACTATGAAATTTCACAATTATTTCAAAAATTCAAAACTTGACATCTGAGGTATTGTAACATAGAATACATGGTTTAATGCCTTTTTTAGGGAGATTGCTATGGCGTTGATAAAGCCGAGAATAAGTGTTGAGTACGCCGAGAATGCAACTATTGTCACTTTTACCGATGAAAAAATTCTCGAAGAGAAGGAGGTCCAGGCACTTCAAGAGTCTATCATGTCTGTCATTGAGCAAGCAGAGCGGATAAACCTGATTTTAGATTTTTGCAATGTGCGGTTCTTGTCCTCCGCCGTTTTAGGGCTTTTAATTAGAATCAGCAAAAAGGTTTATGAACGCGACGGCCAATTAAAACTTTGCGGTATAAACCCGAACATATATAAAATTTTCAAAATAACACGGCTGACCAAAATTTTCGATATGTACCAGGATATAGAAAGTGCAGTTGAGAGTTTGTCCATTGCAGATTAGGCAGCAATCTCTTTATTTTGTTCACAAGAATGAAAAATTAGCCGATAATTAGAAGTTGGCGTGGATAATAATTTGAGATAGTATAAGTTCATGGCATCGAGATCACCAACTACCCGCTCAATGGCTATCGCAAGCACACCCTTTGCTATTGTTGAGGTGTGTGAGTGGATTCTACCTAAGCTCGAAGCTAACAATTTCAGCCAAGAGGATATTTTTGCCGTCCATCTTGCCTTAGAAGAGGCTTTGATTAATGCCATCAAGCACGGCAATAAAATGGACCCTGACAAAGAGGTTAAAATTGACTATTCGGTGAGCTCAGATAAAGTTGAAATTTCTATGACGGACCAAGGTGACGGATTTGACCCGGAAGCCGTACCGGACCCACGACTCGGTGAAAATCTTTATAAGAATGAGGGAAGGGGATTGCTTCTTATGCAATCGTATATGGATGTGGTTGAATTCAACAAACGCGGCAATCGCGTGCGTATGGTCAGATATAAAGAAAAGCCCCGTTTGCCGGAAACTCAGAGGCAGGCACAGGCATAATCGACGACAAAATGCCGATAACATAATAACAGAAAGAGTGGGATAATTAAAGATGTTTAATAGAGTTCTTATTGCGTGCAGTTGTTTGTTTGTTCTGGGCGGTTGTATGTATAATAATGAGCCGATGCCCCGGATTACATATGACAATGACTATAACTATAAGAGTAGCGAAACTGTTAAACCGAGACTTTCAACACCAGCCCCAAGCCGGGCAGTTTCAACTGGTGGAAGTGTCCCTGTTTCGCAAGAGTGGTTACCGCCTTCGGTGGTGGAAAAGAAATGGACAGCTATAGTGATACATCATTCAGGAACGAAAAGCGGCGATACTGCTATATTTGACAAGTGGCACAGGGAAAATAACCATTGGCAAGGTGTTGGATATGATTTTGTTATAGGTAACGGAAGTAACAGCGGTGATGGGCAGGTTGAGGTAACATACCGGTGGCAAAAGCAGGTTACAGGTGCCCATGTCGGCGGCACAGCAGGTAACTGGGCCAATAAGGATGGGATAGGGATTTGTTTAGTGGGGGACTTCAATCGGACGCAGCCGACAAACGCGCAAATGCAGTCGCTGGTTAAACTTGTGCGCTTTTTGCAAAGCCGGTATGGGATACCCAAAAGCCGTATTTACGGACACGGGAGTACTCCTGGGGCGGGAACGGTAACGGATTGTCCCGGGAAAAATTTTCCGATGACCTGGCTAAAATCACAAGTCGGGCCGTAAATGTTGTGTACAGCAGCATTTATATCGCTTATAAAACCGCAGATTGGGCCGTAAATACGGCTTAAATACGGCGTAAAGAACACGCTTTTTTGGGGGGAAAACGAGCCCGTCTTCGTTTTAGAACTACGCCGAGGTCTTCGAGGTGTTAGGTTAAAATAGGCAAGATGGGCAAAATGGGGTAGCACCAAACGCGCAAGTTCGTGTAAGAAACGTTCGAAAACATTCGAAAACGGTTGAAAAAGTGAGAAAATTTGCGAAAAATGTATAGAAATGTTTGAAAATATTGGAAAATATTCGAAAATTTTTTACCCCCCCTGCGCATTTGATTGAAATTTGTTGTCGGCCACAAAGTCACCAAGACACAAAGAAAAATTAGACACAGATTTCACGGATTTATACAGATTTTTTTGACGCTGATTTCGCAGATTACGCTGTAATATTAAAAATCAATCCTCCTTCGATAAATCTACGGAGGACGCTACGCGAATGTTTTTTCAACGGACACGAACTTTTTACCACAGAGAACACAGAGAAAAAAATGATTTAAAATAGGTGACTGTCCCTAGTTTAATACCTTTAATTGGAAAGTTTTTTGAATATGTTATAATGTGAAATGATGTTGAATAGCATAACACAGCTTTAAATATATAAAGCAGGCTTTACTATGGATTATATGGGCGAGCAAAGTAACTGGATAGAATGGACTGTTGATGATTGGGCTGATTGGCTTAAGGAAAGGCTAGAGGAAAGGCGGCAAGTTTTCCTAAGCGATCCGGATGAATTAATTGCTAGTTTTAATAGAGAAAAGAGTCATGAAAGTGGCTATCATGGCCGGGAACTTATAGAGTTAATTCAGAACGCCGATGATGCTGGCATAGATTACACCGGTTCCAATAAATTATTAATAAAACTCACTGATTTTGGATTGTTTGTTGCCAATACAGGCGTTCCATTCAGCCCGAGGGGAATTAAGTCCTTGATGGTAAGCGATAATAGCCCTAAGCAACTTTTAAGAACAAAATGCATCGGCTATAAAGGATTGGGATTTAGGTCTATTTTAGGGTGGGCCTCTTCAATCGTTATCTTGAGCGGAAAACTTTCGATTGGTTTCAATGAAAAATTTGCTAAAAATTGGCTTCGGAATTTAAGGCGAGAAAATCAAAAAGTTGATGTTAAAGTAAGGGAATATGAAAATTCTGGCTATCCTGCCCCAATTGCTACCCTAAGCATTCCTTATTCGATCACCTCAGAAAGTAGAGAATTTGATGTGAAACTTGCTTCGATTTATGAAGAGGGAGCGAAGATTCTTCAAAGTGGCTATGATACTGTGGTTTGCCTTTTATTCAAGAACGCGGACAAAACACGAGAGCAGGTGCAAAAGCAAATAAATTCAAAAGAATTAGGTAGTGAGATATTATTATTTTTGCAGTTCTTGGAAAGAATAGAAATAGAAAGTCCGGGAAAGAATGAAGTCTGGACAGTTAAAAGGGAAGAGAATTCAATTATTGTAAATCCAGATTCAGCAAGTCCTGAAATTTGGAAATTGTTTAAAAGAGAAGGCACTATACCGAAAGATTGTCTGAAACCTGAACGGGCCATGCATGACAAATATGAAATTAAATTAGCGATACCCCGTAGCCCAGTAGAAGTTAATAGGTTATTCGTATTCTTCCCTACGGAGGTGAGATTCCCTTTTCCAATCATAGCGCATGCGACCTTCGAGGTCGGTGATAACAGACAACATCTTATTGATAGCGAAGTGAATCGTTTTATTGCAGAGCAACTTGCTAATTTGATGGCAGAATCAGCCGAGGAAATTAAAAATCCTGATAATCCTTGGCATGCAGTGTCCACAATCTCCCCAAGAGGAGATATAGACCTAATATTGGAAAGATTTGGTTTCCTCCATTTACTAAATGAAAATGCCAAGAAATATGCAATCATACCGGTTCGGAACAGTCGTTTTGAAACACCATCTAAATCTAAGCGAATCAGAGGAAACTTTGATACTCTACTTACAGGCGATTTATTTTGTGATTTGTGCGTATATGAAGATGACCACTTTATTGACAGGCAATTACAAAATCTAGATGTGCATTATATAGAATACGAAAACCTTAGAAGTAGATTAAATGAGGTCTCGGATACGCTTACATTGGATCAGAGGACTGAAATTATAGCTTTGTTGGTGGAGAATAATCTGATTGAAGGCGAACCCCCCGAACTTTTAATAGATAGCGATAATAAAAAAATTTCTTCGCAGAGTTCAGTCTTTCTTCCCTCAGAAGGCAAGGTTTTCTCTTTGCCTGATTGGGTGCCTCAGAGAATATTGAATAGCGAATTGATTGCTTCGCTTAGAAATAAATTCAATATTTCGAGGGTGAGAGATTTAGCGTCAAAATTAGAATCATTCAATGTGCAGGAATACAATTTGAATGCTTTCCTATCTGCGATACAGGCAGAGACTAATAGGAGATGTAAAGAGAGGCCGGACGAAGAGCTAATCTTAAGACAACAGGCGATTCGGTTAATATGGAATCTCTATTCTTCAAGCGAAGAAAAGGTAAAATTACGCGAAGAGATTACCATTATATTGCCAACAAGGAGTGAAGAATTTGATTCAGCGAAGAATCTGTATTTTGGTAGAGAGTATAAAAACGGAAAGATTCTGGAATATTTATTTGCCCATATCGATCCTGCTTCATTCGTAGCTAGCCCAGAGAAGCTTGGTTTTAGTGAAATTTCCAGTGAAATCGAGGATTTTCTTTGCTGGATAGGGGTTAATAAGAGTCTCCGATACTCGACTATCGATATGAACTCTTACGGGAACGATTTTCTAGAACATGTAATGTTTTCGTTAAAGTATCCTGCAAAATTTAGCGAGATTACAGTTGAGGATATCACTGCGATTAAACGGTCCACTAAGAGTCTTAAGAATGTAACCAATATTGATAAATTAGAACAAATAATTACTACTTCTGATCCGCATGCGGTATTGTGTTGGATAGCAGCTAACCCAGATATTGACTCGTGGCGTATTGAAGGAGATAAGAATGCAGTCTTTGAAATTTGGCCTCCTCGAAAGCAATACGGCAGAAAATTATCCAATCAAGCTATTCCTTCCTATCCCTTATGGCTTCTAAAAACAATAAAATGGCTCCCAATCGAAGGTGAAGGAAAGCTATCTCCTAACAAATGTTGTTTGGCGCGTGGTGCAAAGGATATTTCTCCTGTAATTGGGTCTCCAGCTGTGGATATTGCACACCCCTTAATAAAAGAGCTTAATCTGGACATCACCGCTATAAGAAATGCCCTAATTAAAATAGGTGTTGTAACCGATTTGGATGAGTTACCTTGGGATTCTTTTTATGAGGTATTGCTTGAACTGCCTAATTTAGACCCTGAAGGAAATAGAGCAAAGTCTATTTATCGCAAATTATTCAGTAGAAGTGAAGGTGAAATAATACCTGCCGGTGAAAGATATAATGAATTTATGTCAAAGGGGAGGATGCTCGGCAAGAAAAAAGGCGAGGTTAAATATTACCCAATAAGCCAGCTTTATTATTTAGAGAACATAACTTTACCAAAGAATATAGCTGATCAATATCCTTTATTAGAGTTAGATAAACGAAGAGGCGCGGATAAAGTGAAAAGGATATTTGGAGTTGAACAATTAACCAGGGATAAAATACAAATTGAAATAACAAGTTTTGAAGAGCACCCTTGTACTCAAAATTTCCAAAGTGAAATAGAAAGGCTGAAACCCTATATTTATGCCTTACGTGTCGAAGAAGATGCTAATAGAGTTCAGTTGAGCGCTTTAAGGAGGCTTAAGGTAAATCTTTGTAGGACAGTTAAAGTTGCTATGCTAATTGATAATAGGAAGGAAGAAATTAATTTACAGAATGGTGATTCTATCAATATTGATTCAGATGCCTATTTGGTCGCAGAGCCTTCTGATTATACTCGCGCTCCCTTGGAGGATCATTTAATAGCAGATTCAATTGGTGAGATTATCTCAAATATTTTGAAAGTGGGTATTAATCAAGAGATTGTCAATATAGCAACTTGTCCGCCCAATCAGCGGCCTTTGTTTTTGGACAGGATAGTTGGAGGGTCTGGAAGCGAAAGACTAAACCGGGCTAAAGAGCTTCTAAAAACTCCTTTAGAGGATGAGGAGCCTGTTTTTGTTAAGCCGCTACCATTGCAGCCACCTATTGAGGTGGGAGCAAAAGAAGAAGGAGAAGAGACTTCTACAACAAAACCAGAAGTTCAGTCCAGTACGATTGGAGAGATTTCAGTTGAAGATAAGGGGGCAGTAATACCTTTGCCAAAGAAATTGATAGTAAGGAGAATACAGTTAAATCAGACCGGTGGCCCTTCAGTCGCAAAAAGAAGAGCAAATCCAGATAGAGCCGAGAATTTAGCTATAGAATTTGAAAAGGAAGAGAAAAGATATCCTATGAAGATATCACATATAAGGGGCTTTGATTCTTATGGTTGCGATATTCTTAGTTTTAAATCAGAGAGCGACTTTGATATTTTTAAGAAAAGCAACGATCCCAGTTTGATTGATAGATTCATCGAAGTCAAGGGGAGTACTAGTGAAAAGGGTTCTATTACGTTAAAAGGAAATCAGTTGCGTAGTGCCCAGACATATAAAGATAAGTTCTTTATATACAGAATTTATGAAGACGAATCTACAGGCATTTATGATTTGGTTATGGTTAATGATCCTTTAGAGTGCGAAAGGGATGCCATAGAACTACAATACGAAATAAATCCTTTCCGCTCTGCCAAATCACATTTATGGGAAGTGGAAGAAAAGGATATAGTAGAAGTCCATGAATAAATTAGACTAATCTGGGGACACCATGCTAATTTTTTAACTATAACTCTCTCGAACTTGGCTTATCCGGAGAAGTTATCTTCAAAGCGTTCTGGCGAGGCGATTCATTTACTATTTACAATTGACTATGTACTATTTGTGTCCCAGATAAAGACCTGTGGACAACGTTTCGCAGTTTGGGTAGAATTTAGAAGAGTTTTTAGTTCTTAGTTTTGAGTTCTTAGTTAAAAATAGTGATTTCAAACAGGACAAAGATTGGAGGATAATATGAACCGCAGAACATTTTTAAAGAGTGTGCCAGCTTTGGCAATGATGGCCTCGGCAAAAACCAGTTTTTCTCAGGACGCCAACACAGTGACAAGTTCAGCCCAACAGCTACAGCCGATCATCCAGACGGACGGCGTAATCAAACTTAATGCGCCTGATTTGAACAAGGGCATTTCCATAATGGAGGCGCTGAAGAAGAGAAAAACGCACCGGGAAATATCAGACAAGAAGCTGACGCTGCAACAGTTGTCGGAGCTGCTTTGGGCGGCAGACGGCATAAACAGGCCTGACGGTAAACGCACTTCACCTGCAGCAATGGCCAAGTATGCCGTCGATATTTATGTAGTGCTGCCGGAAGGCGTCTATTTATATGATGTGGCGAAGCACGAGCTTACACCGGTTGCAAAAGGAGATTTTCGAAAACAGGCAGGTATGCAGGATTTCGTATTCATCGCGCCGGTGAATTTAGTTTATGTTCTTAACTTAAAGAATTGGCAGGATATGTCCAGGCCGGTACCCGAGCAAAAGCGAGACCGCTGGATAAACATTGAAGTGGGGTGTATTGCGCAGAACGTGCATCTATATTGTGCATCGGAAGGATTAGGGGCAACAATCAGGGGAATGATAGACGAAAAGAAATTAAGCGAGGTCATTAAAGTGAAGCCAGAACAGATAGCTTTGGCCCAGACTATAGGGTATCCAAAATAAGAGCAGATTGTTCTTTAATGTAGTGTTGAAAGTTTGACTTGAAAATGCAATGGCTCGAAACGGCTTCGTCGTAGGCCTTTGGGGCGGGCGGTCTATTTCCCTTTTTCTTTTAATAATCCGGCGAGGTTCTGTGACAGTGAGCGTTTCATAATATCAGTTTCCATTCAATAAATCGCTTACTGTGTTTACGAGAAATAAAAAGACAATTGTTGCGATTAGAACAAGCGTTAATACCAATCCGTCTGCCGGACGGACAAGTATGTTTTTAGAAGACAGTTTATGAGCGTTCATTATTTTAGTTTAATTTGATTAAAACAATGATTTTATCAGCGAAATAAGCCCTCCAAGAGCAATATGCAACTATTTTTTGCTAATGAAGACTTCTATGGGGGCAGGCATTCTGGTCTGGGTTCCGGATAACGGCATTCCGGAATCTTCGCTGCGCTACGAAGGGCAGGATGGGAAACAGGTCCTATAAGTTAGGCGGTCATCCGCCACACGGATGGCGGACAAGCATCAGCAGTTTCATTTTCCGGCATAAATAGGAAAAGTTGCAGGCGGATTATACCGAGGAAGACAGAAGACGGACGAGGGAGGAGAGATGATGGACGATGGATGATGGGAGACGGACGACGGACGACGGAAGACAGACGACGGACGACAGACGACAGACGACGGAAGACAGACGACGGACGACAGACGACGGAAGACAGAGGACGGAAGACGGACGACGGAAGACAGACGACGGACGACGGAAGACAGAGGACAGAAGACAGAGGACAGAAGAATGGATATAGGGGACTGGCTGTTTTCACCGAACTGTGCGCTAGATGAGCAGATAGCGAAGCAGATTTTTGACATTCTGCCCGAGCGGGGCCCTATTATGGTAATTATGGACAGAGACGGCCACTGCTGGTCCAGCAACTCTGAAGAATTTTCCAAGCTGAACATCAGCGAGTCGTTTTTGAGAGAACTTTGCGCCAAAATCGACGACGGCGCTGAGCCAATTGTAACACAGGCAAACGATTGCAGCATTATTGCCGCACAATTGACCACTGAGCGAACCCACTGCGGATATGTGATTATTGCTCTGCCGCAATACAGCCCTGAATCAACCTTGATAAATATTGACCTGATTGAAACATTACTCAATCAAACCGGTTTGATAGCCAAGCTGATTGAGAAAAATAATCTCCTTTGTGAACTTCAAAGAAAGCGGCTCAGCCTGTACACGCAGAGTGAAACAGCCTCAAATTGACATATCCGCCCCGCCAGACAAACGGTGGGTAAACTCCGGCGGATAAAAATTGTGCACTCCGTAAATTCAGCTTTCTGAAATTCAGCAAAAGTTTAATTGCGTTTAAGCGTGTAACTGCTATAATTCGGCGACAAGTTACGCAAGACAGACAGGTTTACGTTGAGAGAAAAATGAGATTTCAGGTTTTTAAGAACGGCAAGGTCGTTGATAAATTCACGCTGTGCGGGGCATATCTGTTCGGGAGCGACGGGATAGCCATTCGCCGAACGCAGATTACATTCAAGGACGGAATTATCGAGTGTGAAAAACCAAGCCTGGAAACAGCAGGGCTGGCGCTATTGTGGCCCATTGACGGCTTTGGTAAGGTACTTTTACCGACAACCTTCCTGCCTGAAAGAGAGCAGCCATATAATTTGAATGTCGAGATAGTACGTGCGAAGTTAATGCAAATCATTAACAAGCGAGAGGATTGGTCATTTTTCAATCAATTAGAGGATTTAGCAGATTTCTCCAAAGAAGCACAGGATTTATTTATCCAGGCGGTTCAAAACATTTCTGACGCCCCCCTGGCATCTAAATTAGCAGACAAATCACTTGAAAAAGCCATAGTCTTCTCCGAAAAGTTGGCGGGGAAACAAGCCGACTCACTTTTCGATGCAAGAAGCAAGAACCACGGCTTCGGCCGAGGCTGCCTCGGCTGTCGAATAGACACCAGAGGAATTACCAATCCCAAGTATCTTGAGAAGCTGCTCAAATTATTCGGCTTTGTAACGGTACCTGTAAATTGGGCCCAGATAGAGTCTCATAAAGGCACTTACGATTTTTCAACGGTTGATGCCTGCGTTGAAGCATTTAGTAAAAAGAAACTGGCAATCGGTGCAGGTCCGCTACTTCGCTTCTCGAAGGAATATTTGCCCAAGTGGCTCCTAAGGAGCGGAGCCGGGTTTGAAAAGATTCGCGAAGCTGCGTATCAATTCGTTTCAAATATGGTTACTCGATACTCAGGCAGTATTCGTGCGTGGCGTGTTGTAAGCGGTCTTAACGTATTTAATCACTTCGGGTTCAGCTTCGAGCAGGTTTTGGAAATGACCCGTGCGGCCAATATGGCCGTAAAACAGGGAAGCGACAGAGCCTTGAAGATAATAGAAATCAGCAATCTCTGGGGCGAATATTATGCAACAACAGCTAATACCATTCCGCCATTAGTGTATGTGGATATGGTAGTTCAGAGCGGGATTAGTTTTGATGCGTTCGGGCTGGCTATGCCGTTCGGCAAGAATCAAGCCGGTATGCACATTAGAGATATGATGCAGATATCGGCAGGTTTGGATTACTTTGCGCCCGTAGCCAAGCCCTTATATATAACCGAGGTGGAAGTTCCGAGCCAAAATGGCAACGGTTTATACGATGGCGAGGTTGCCGGGGTATGGCACGAGGAATGGGACCAATCGCGGCAAGGACAATGGATTGAGCAGTTCTATAAGATAGCCCTTAGCAAACCATTTGTCGACAGGGTGACATATTCGAACCTCGCCGATACAGATGACAGTATTATAGCCAACAGCGGGTTGTTGACGGCCCAGCTTGAACCCAGAGAATCATTTCGAACCCTGAAGAAACTACATAATACTATTTTCGGCTGGTAGGTAAATGGCACCTACGATTAGGAATAAAAAAGCTACCAATCAGCAAAGGTGAACTAAAGATTAACTGTGGCAACCGATAGTTTTATCCAACAAGCCGATACGTCGCAGAACAAGATTCAATCATTTGCGTTCTGTTTAGCTTTGAGCGCAGCTGTTTTCATATCTGTTTGTTTTGTGGTTTCGAGTGCTGGCAGAATCGAGCAGCCGAGCGAAATCAGGTTAGAGAGCCGAATAAATCCAAATTATGCGCCGCCGGCAAGTTTGAGGAGATTGCCCGGCATAGGCGCTGGACGAGCCGAGGCGATAAAGGCTTACCGCGAGAATTTCAGCGGGAAGAACGGCAACAGCAGGGTCTTTCGAAATTGTGACGATTTGCGGAAAGTCAAGGGCATAGGGCCCAAAACGACAGCAGATATATGCGAATGGCTGAAGTTTGAATAAGAATAACGTATCCGCTATCTTTATAGCAGAGAAGAGAAGAAATGGATGTGTGGGAAATAGATAAGCCGCTGGGACAGTGCTGTGGCAGCGGCAAGAAAATCGGATACGGCGAAGAATATTTTGCCGCTTTGGTGGAAACCGGGGAAGGATTGGTGCGGCGGGATTTTTGCGCCGATTACTGGCTGGCTGAAAAGCCAAATGTGTTCTGTTATTGGAAAACCAGACTGCCCCGGCCCGATGAGAAAAAACATATATTTGTCGATGATGAGATGCTGATGGCCTTTTTTGAAAGGCTGGAGAAGGAAACGGAGCAGGAAAAAATAAATTTTCGCTTCGTGCTGGCATTGATCCTGATGCGGAAAAGACGCTTGAAATACGATTCGTCCAAGGCCGAAGACGACAAGGAAATCTGGCGATTGAGAATAACCGGCGAGAAAGAATTCGTCGAGGTAACAAACCCCAAGCTTGATGATGAACAAGTTAAGCAGTTGACCTCACAAATAGGCGAGATATTACAAACGGATTTGTAGAAAGTGGATTATCAAAAGTGCAATATCAGATTGTTCGCAGGTTTTGTGGCGGCGATACTAATCTTTAGCGGCTGCGCTGCCCAGATACAAAAGCCGGTGCGGGTCTGTCCGGGCAAGGAATCTATAGCTGAGTCGTTATCTTCGCTGAGATTGCAATTAGAAAATGCGGTGCCGCTGAAAGCTAACGGCCAGTGTCTTTTGCAGTATTACGCTGAAGACAGGAAACCTAAAAAGGAAAATTTTCCAGTGAAGCTGTGGGTGAACCCGCCGGTTGAAATCTATATGCAAGGCGATGTTGCTTTCGACCCCAAGGGGATTGTTCTCGGCTCGAACGAAGATGAGTTTTGGCTGGCAATAAAACTGAAAGAGGTCAGCGGTTATTGGTGGGGGCAATGGTCAGAGGAAGATTATCCTGAAAAGCTGATGATTAGTCCGAGATTGGTGCTTGAAGCCCTGGGGATTGTGGCGGTCGGGGACATAGAGAGCTGGTCTTTGTCGAAGGAAGGGGCCTTTGACGTGCTTACAAAACAAGAGGGCGGTGCTAAAACCAGGAAAATATATATCAATAATGGTTCGACAGGCTCACCATCAGATTCGGCAAGCTCACTACAAGCCCGAGCGAAGTCGAGGGATTGTGATTATCTGGTTAGAAGGGTCGAATATTTCGACGATGACGGCCGAGCTACTGTCGTTACAGAATTGGACAAATACAAGGAACTCATCAAAGGTTTTTTCGTACCAACCTTTATAAAGATTATCAACCGTACCGACAGCAATAAAGAAGATTTGGTCCAGATTACTCTTAGCTCTGTGAAACCAGCGAACTTCACCGATAAGCAGCGCAAGCGTCTCTTTATTCGTCCAGAGCCACAAGGTTTTAAGCACATTTATAAAATCGTTGACGGCAATGTTATTGAACAACCCCAGTAATTAAGAATGGAGTTTATTTATGCCCAGAATGAGCTTGAAAGAAAGAATAAGTGAGGGCCTATTTCTGCTGGATGGTGCGATGGGAACGCAGTTGATTGCCCGTGGTGTTGAAGTTGGCAAGTGCAGTGATTATCTAAATATCGAGTCGCCAGATATTATTTTTGAGATTCATCAAGCTTATTTTCGAGCAGGCAGCGATGCGGTTTTGACCAATACGTTCGGAGCTAATAAATATGCCCTGGCCCGGCACGGCCTCAGCGATAAAGTCAGAGAGATAAATACGGCAGCGGTGAAAATAGCCCTGCGGGCAGCAGATCTCGTGCTACGTAGCGAATCGCTACTTCGCAGAGTAGCAAAGGAAAAATACGTTCTGGGTGATGTTGGGCCAAGTGGTGATTTTCTGCAGCCTTTGGGAAATCTGGAGCCGGAAGAATTAAAAGATGCTTTCGCTGAGCAGGCAGAGGCGCTTTTGGCAGGGGGGGTGGATGGTTTCATAATCGAAACAGAGACAAGCCTCGATGAAGCGACAATTGCAGTCGAAGCAGTAAAATCAGTAAACAGAGATTTGCCGGTGTTTGTATCATTTGCTTTTGACCGGGTTGCCGGTGATTTTAAAACAATGATGGGAGTTGACGTCGAATCGGCAGTTGCAAAGATGGTTTCACTGGATGTTGATGCTGTCGGGTTTAACTGCGGAACGGTGTCGCTCGATGAATATATAGAGTTGGCGAGAAAATTCATCTCTACGGTGAAAACCTTAGATAAAGTGGTTCGACAGGCTCACCATCCTGAGAAAGTATTAGTTTTTGCTGAGCCGAACGCGGGTAAGCCGGAGCTGGTTGATGGCAGGACGGTCTATAAGGTTACGCCTGAAGATTTTGCGGCGGCGGCGGAGAAAATATATTCAGCCGGTGTGAACATAATCGGCGGCTGCTGTGGGACAGGGCCGGAGCATATTGAAGCTGTATATGAAAAAATGAGATAACGTTGAGTGTTTAATTTCATAGGCTACCACTATGAAAATTGTGAAATATGGTCTAATCGTCATATTTTTTATATTGGCCGCCATTTTTTTCAATCACTTCAGATGTAATAGAATTTCAAAAAAATATTTACCAGAACCACCAGAACCATATGCAGGTCCAGAGATACATATGGCAGCAATGCGGGGTGATATTGAAGTAGTCAAATCAATCTTGAGGGAAAAACCTGAGTTGCTTACTCAAACTGATAAGTATGAAAATTATCCTTTGCATTTGGCAGCTTATAAAGGGCATACTGAAATAGTCCAATTCCTGATTTCGCGTGGAGCAGATATCAATGTCAGGAATAATTTCGGCGGTACTCCCTTACTTGTTGCCTCCTATGCTGGCGGAACAGAAGTAGTTAAAGTGCTGATTGCCAATGGTGCGGATACAAATCTGGCAATAGAAGACTCTGGACAGCAAGTTCTGCAAGTGGCTTCTCTTGAAGGCTATAGAGATTATAGCCATATGTACACTGCTCTCGGCGGTATCATTAACCTTAAGGTACACTTTATTGCGACACCCTTACAGGCCGCTGCTGCAAATGGTTACCGAGAGATAGCTGAGATTCTAATAGCTGGTGGAGCAAATGTGAACTCGAAGCCAACAGGTTATACCGCTTTGCATTCGGCAGCCGTTAATGGTCAAAAGGAATTAGTCGAGTTCCTGATTGTTAAAGGGGCAGAGATTAATGCAGAAGCAGAATGTGGATTAACCCCTCTATGCTCAGCGATGTTCTGGTGTCGAGAGCCAGTAGATCGGGATTCTATAAGTGAGGTTGCCAAGATTCTAATTGAGAATGGAGCGGATGTGAACGTCAGAACACAAGGTGGCTTCACACCTCTTCATTGGGCGGCAGGCTGGGCAAATAAGGAAACTGTTCAACTTTTGCTCTCTGCCGGCGCAGAGATAAATGCTAAAAGCGAAGAGGGAGATACTCCTCTTAATGTTGCGTGCAGGTATAGACGTAAAAATAAAGGTGGGGTTATAGATTTACTTCATAAGAACGGTGCTGTACGCAGGCATGGCAAGAATAATAGCTATGAGTACGAACCTGATTTGATTGGTATGTGGCCCTGAGAGTAGGGTGTTAGTAATGTGTTTTTTCATCAGGTAATATTCAAAAGTTTTTCGATATGGTCGATGGTTTTTTGCGTAGCGCCCTGGTTATTTCGGATTACGTTTTGTCCATTGCGGGCGGTTTCTTCGGTGAAGTCCGGGTCGTTTAAACATTTCTGTATTGTTTCGAGCAATTCCTGTTTGTCTTTAACCATAATTCCGCCCTTAGCGGCTAAAAGGTCGTCGGCAGTCTGCTGGAAATTATAAGTCGATGGGCCGAATATGGTGCATTTGCCGAGGGCGGCAGCTTCTATTATATCCGAGCCGCCTAATGGAACGAGAGAACGACCTGCAAAAATTATAGTGGCAAGTGAGTAAAATTTTCTCAAATCGCCCATAGTATCGCCGAGGATAAGGATGGACGATGGACGACGGACGATGGATGATTGTTGGCCTCCGCTTTTGACATCGCTATATCGAATCAGGTCAAAGCCGTTCTGCTTGATAAGTTCGGCGACTTCGTCGAAGCGTTCGGGTTTGCGGGGGATAATTGCCAATCGCAGGTCGCTGAATTGTTCCTTTAGATTTTTGTAAACATCGAGTAGAATCTGTTCTTCATCGTTTCCGGTTGCGCCTGCGACCCACAAGGGATTTTCGATTCCGCCAGACGGACGGCGGACAAGTTTTGATTTTCGATTTTCGATTTTTCCGAATAGTTGTTCTGCGAGCGTATCAGCACCTTCGACCTTGTCGGTGATTTGGGCGGTGTCGTATTTCAGTGAGCCGGTAACAATTACTCTTTTGCCTCGTGAGCCGATTTCTATGAAACGCTGAGCATATTCGTCCGTCTGGGCAAGAATGAGACTCAACTTTCGGAATATTTCCTTAGCGAACGGTTTTATCTTTTTGTATCTGGAGAAACTTTTGTCGCTCATTCGGCCATTGACCACAACAACAGGAATATGTAGCTGGTTTGCGATTAGAACAAAATTGGGCCAAACTTCCAATTCCATCAGGAGGCAGATTGCCGGCTGGATTCCGTGAAAAGCACGGCGCATCATACAGGAGAAATCGAGCGGAAAGTAAAACACTTTGTAATTGGCGCCGAAGACGGCGGTTGCACGGGCAAAGCCGGTATCGGTAGTAGTGCTTATTACGATTTCAAAATCGCTGAATCTGTTTTCAAGCTCTTCGACGAGGGTCTTAGCTGCATTAACCTCACCGAGGCTTACGGCGTGGAGCCAGATACATTTTTTTAGTGCGGGGTCTTTGCGGGTAATTCTGCCAAAGCGATTAGACCAGCCCGCCCGATATCGTCCGTATCTGACCATCCGATACACAACGGTGGGGGTTATTGCTAAAGCTGCCAGCAGATATATACAATCGATGAGGAATCTCATTTTACACTTTCTACAAAAAATAGACGGGTGCTCACAGAACGATAAATGATATTTGCAGGGCTTTGATTTGTCAAACAAAAGGTCTGAAAAGCCGGAGATTAATGTCTAACCGAGCAGAGGTCTTCATTTCGCAATATATCGCAAAATGTGAAACCTTATGGCCGCAAGGACCGGATACAGCCAGTTATATTCTTGACTTATTCGCCGTTTTGGCGTAATAAATAGCATCTGGTTTTTGTCCCCGTAGCTCAATTGGACAGAGCGTTGGCCTCCGGAGCCAAAGGTTGTGCGTTCGAATCGCACCGGGGATAATTAAAGGTGAGCCATTTTGATTGTTTGTGGTTAGCTTTGAGAAAACCAAGGATAACTGTTATGAAGGCATTTAAGAGAATATTCAAGTATATCTGGCCGCAATGGCCTCAAATTATCGTCGTCGTTGTGAGCGCTATACTTATCGCCGTTCTTTTGTCGTTGAGTTTTATGACGGTCATACCGCTGCTGAAAGTAATGATGGGCGAGGAGGGGCTGCACGGCTGGGTAGACAGAAAAACCTGCGAATGGCGTTACGGGCTGGAACTTTCCGTACCCGAGAGAACGGACTTTTTTGTCGAAGAAAACAACCAGGGGGTTGGATATTATCTTCTCGTAACCAGGGTGTCAAAGAAAAGCTCTGCCAAGATGTCGGGGCTTAGGGTTGCTGACCGTATTATTGGTGCGGGAGAACTTTTAGTTACAGAAGATAACCCCAAAATTCCGTTTACCGAGCTTCTTGAGGAGTTAGCCTCAACTAAGCAGGACCAGGTAACGTTACAAGTGAAACGCCTGGGTCAGAATAATAAACTGGAAAATATGACTGTCGTGCTGAGCAAGGTCAGGGTTGATGGTTCATCCCGGTCAGTAAAGTTGTTTGGAGGTGCTGAAAGTTCCGCCAAAGAGAAAATTATTGAAGTTGCACAATGGGCGCTGACTTTTCTGCCGAGAGAGCAAAGCCAGGCCAATAAAACAAGAGCGGTTATCTTCATCATACTGGCTATAGGAGTGGTTACGATAATTCGATGTTTAGCAAAATTTTATCAGGGCTATATAGCTGAGAAAGTGGTACAGGTTGGAATAAATCACTTGCGGGAAGATACGTTCGGACATGTCATGGATATGCCGATGGGATATTTCGTTAACGAACGGCCCAGCGACACAGTCAGCAGGATAGTTCGGGATACCAGCGTGATGGGTGCGGCTATTAAAATAATGCTTGGTAAAGCACTTCGCGAGCCGCTCAACGCCCTGTTTATGCTCGGCTTTGCAATGCTACTGAACTGGCAACTTACATTAATATTTCTGTGTGCCACACCGCTTGTGCTCGGACTGCTGGCTACTTTCGGCAGGAAGATGAAAAAGGCCACAAAAAAGTCTCTGGAGGCAAGCTCGCAAATGCTCGGAAAGCTGCAGGAGACAATGGCAGGGCTTAGAGTCGTGAAGGTTTACAACCAACAGCAGTATGAACAGGACACTTTCAAGAACATAAATAATAAATTGCTGAAACAATTGCTTAAAATCTCGAAAGTTGATGCAGCTACACTGCCGGTGCTGGAAGTTCTTGGAATGGCGGCAGGTTCAGCTGCCCTGATAGTAGGGGTCCACTGGGTCGCGCAGAACCAAATGGACGGCAGCGAATTTCTGGGCTTGTTGATTCTGCTGGGCGCGACTGCCGAGTCGGTTCGCAAAACAAGTGATATCTGGAACAAGATACAGGAGGCAAACGCAGCCGCAGAGAGAATATTCAGTATCATAGATGAGCCCCTCGAGCATGAAAAGCCCGATGCGGTTAAACTTAAGCCGATGACCCATGGGATAGAATTCAGAAATGTGGTGTTTAGCTATCCTGGAACAGACAAACCCATATTGAAGGGAATTAATCTTTCTGTACAAGCAGGTCATAATGTTGCTCTTGTTGGGCCAAATGGCTCAGGTAAAACAACGCTTGCAAATCTGTTGCCGAGGTTTTACGACCCCGATAGCGGCCAAGTTTTGATAGATGGTAAAGACATTCGCGATGCAACACTGTTTAGTTTGCGAAGCCAGATTGGAATGGTTACGCAAAATGTAGTAACGTTCAATGATACCATAGCGGCAAATATCGCTTATGGTAAACCCGGCGCCACCAGAGAAGAGATAATTGCCGCAGCCAAGCGTTCATTTGCTCACGAGTTCATTTCACCTTTGCCCGATGGCTATGATACGGTAATCGGTGAGCAGGGCGCCGGTCTTAGCGGAGGTCAACTGCAGAGAATTGTTATTTCAAGAGCGATTTTGAAAAATCCCGCAATTCTGATTTTCGATGAGGCCACCAGTCAGGTTGATGCCGACAGCGAGGCGAAGATTCACCATGCCATCGAGGAAATTATGCATGACAGGACCAGTTTTATAATCGCCCACAGGTTCAGCACCATCATTACTGCAGATGTGATAGTGGTAATGGATGACGGCCGAATTACCGCCCAAGGCCGGCACGAGGAGCTAATGCAAACCTGCCCATTATACCAAAGTTTGTACGAAACCCAGTTAATAACGCTGGAATGATGCCCTCGACAAAGAAAATAAATACTCAAAAACAGACCGACTTTGATATCGCTGTGATAGGTGGCGGCATTGTCGGGTTAGCATCAGCCTACAAGATTCAAATGCGTTACCCCGGCATTCGCATTGGCGTGTTTGAAAAGGAAAAACAGCTTGCGATGCATCAAACGGGGCACAATTCAGGTGTCATTCATTCAGGGCTGTACTACAAGAGCGGCTCGTATAAAGCGAAAAACTGCGTCAAAGGCCGGAAAGAGCTTATTGATTTTGCTGCGGAACACAACATTCCTTATGAGATTTGCGGGAAAATAATCGTCGCCACCGACGAGGCCGAACTCAATACCCTCGAAAAGGTTTTCCAGAACGGTTTGGAAAACCAGATTGAGAGCATTGAAAAAATAGGACCTGAGCAAATCAACGAAATCGAGCCGTTCTGCCAAGGTATAGCAGGCATATACATACCCTGCACAGGGATTATCGACTTTAAGGAAGTCGCAAAAAAATTGGCTGAGCTGCTCGAATCAAAATCACAAGAAGGCTCGGTGTTGACCTGCTGCGAGGTGACTGCGATTGATAAACACGGTGGTATTATGAAGGTTACAACCAGCCTGGATAATTTCACAACAGAATATCTTATAAATTGCACAGGGCTGCAAAGTGACAGGATTGCGAAAATGGATGGAGTAAATCCCACGGTAAGAATAATACCATTCCGGGGGGACTATTATGAATTGACCGGAAAAGCGCTGCGGAAAGTCAGAAACCTGATTTATCCGGTCCCCGACCCTACCTTTCCATTTCTTGGTGTTCATTTTACCCGTATGATAAATGGCGTGGTTGAGTGCGGCCCCAATGCGGTGTTCTCACTAAAAAGAGAAGGTTATGGTAAAATGGACTTCAGCCTGAAAGATTCGTGGGATTCGCTTGTCTTCCCGGGAACCTGGAAATTGTTTCTCAGGCACTGGAAATATGGCTTGAATGAATACAAAAGGGCTTTTTTCAAAGGCCAGTTTCTGAAACAATTACAAAGGCTTATCCCCTCGCTCGGCATCCAGGACATAAAGCCTTCGAGAGCCGGAGTACGTGCTCAGGCGCTCGGACCCAACGGTGAGCTGATTGAGGATTTCAAAATTGAAAAAGGTGTCAATGCAATTCACATTTTGAATGCGCCCTCACCTGCTGCGACAGCGTCGCTGGCTATTGGCGAAACGGTAAGTCAAATTGCCGCGGAACATTTTAATCTCTGACACAGGAAGAAGACTACCTGGCCGGCCTATGCCGGCGTCAAGAGTTTAGTTGGCAAAAAACCGCCGCGAAGACCATTAAAGTTTATAAAAAGTTCTTACGAGTTTTTATTAAATATTATTTTAGCTTTTTTACTGGAAATTAGCTCATAATAAGTGGTTAAATCCTAGGTACCAAGACTTAATCGATTACCTTATATTTTGACAGGAAGCACTAAACTTTAAGGGTTTCACAAGATGGGAAAAGCATTCATAACCGGTATTACCGGCCAGGACGGGTCCTATCTTGCAGAGTTATTGCTGGAAAAGGGGTATAAGGTTTACGGTTTTGTAAGACGAGTTGCCCTGGAGGATGAACAGCATAGAATGAGCCGGATTTTGCACATCTTGGACGATATCGAGTTAATTCCCGGCTCGATGGAGAGCTATCCCTCGATTTATAAAGCAATTTCGATTACCAAACCGGATGAGGTCTATCACCTGGCTGCACAAAGCTTTGTCTCCTATAGTTTTGAAGACGAGTTTTCCACACTTCAATCGAACATAAATGGCAATCACTATGTTTTATCCGTTGTCTATGACATTGTTCCTCACGCCAAGTTTTACTTTGCAGCCTCAAGTGAGATGTTTGGAATGGTTCGCGAAGTTCCGCAAAATGAAAACACACCTTTCCATCCAAGGTCTGTCTATGGAATATCTAAAAGCGCTGGTTTCGACTTAACCCGTAATTACAGAGAGGCCTACAACCTGTTCGCCTGCAACGGTATTCTTTACAACCACGAGTCTCCCCGACGTGGATTTGAGTTTGTTACCCGAAAAATCACCTCTCATGTCGCCATGATTAAGCTCGGGCTAAAGGACAAGGTGGAATTGGGGAATCTGGAGGCAAAGCGTGACTGGGGGCATTCGAAAGATTACGTCAGAGCGATGTGGCTGATGTTGCAGCAAAATCAGCCGGATGATTACGTCATTTGTACGGGCAAAGCTCATTCGGTGCGAGAGTTCTGCGAAAAGGCGTTTTCCTACGTAGGGCTGGACTATAAAAAATACATGGTTACAAACCAGAAGTTTTTCAGGCCCGCAGAGGTCGATGTTCTCCTTGGTGATTATTCCAAAGCTAAAAAGGTGTTAGGCTGGGAACCAACGGTTTCTCTTGACGAACTTATTGCTGAAATGGTGGAAAATGATCTGCAGTATCTTTCAAAAAAGGATGTAAAATAAGTGTAGACAAAATCTGCTGAAAATTTTTCTCTTCAATAGCAACCTTAAGTTTCTGTCCGAGCTATTTTTCAGCGGCGACTATGTAAAGATGTAAACCGGCTCCTAATATTGAATGAAAAGATGGGAATAAGAGTCGATAGACAGTTTAGAATCGCACGGATTTGGTCTAATCGTGAGATAAGAAAGTTAGCATCAATTTTCACGGGTGATATTGTCAATATATCAGCGTGGGACGACCGGGACAAAGAAGGAGGATATTATAAAGAGTACTTTTCAAATGCATCTGGTTATTACTGTACTAATTACGTAGGCGTCCGAGGTTACCAACAAAAGGAGAACGAATATCTTGTTGACCTCACCAAGGACGTTCCGGAAGAACTGAAAAGGCGTTTTGACGTTGTTTTTAACCATACTACTTTAGAGCACATATTCGAGGTCAGAATAGCTTTCAAGAACTTGTGTGAGATGACGAGAGATATTGCCATCATCGTTGTGCCCTTTTCTCAGGCACAGCATGAGAAGGAATCCTATAAAGATTACTGGCGATTTACTCCTTCATGTATTCGTGAGCTTTTCAAGGAAAATGAGCTGGAGGTAGTGTACGAAGCCGAGAGCAATCACAAAAAAGCAGCAATCTATCTTTTGTTTGTCGCGTCACGCAACCCTCAAAAATGGAAAGAGCGAATGCCAAAATACGAACCGATTACGGGGGCAGGAAGGTCGATCGGTTTCCGATGGTCTCTTAAGGAGTTAAAGCGAAAGGTCCTACGAAGACGTTAACAAACAGCAAGCACGCTATTTTAAAAAGTCATACACACAGCATCTTAGGATTGCTCGTGACCAATGAACCAATGATTTAATATTCGGGTATCGGCGAAAAGACTGGCTGAGCAGCCGGCGTGCTTGCTCGTACATCCCTTCCTTAATTGCACATCGGCCAGCTCTATAGCCTTCCCGGCTAAGTCTCTTCATTGCCCGAGAGCGAGGTATCAGCTTTTCACCGCCGCCGTTGAAGTAGAAATCCTCAAGGACATCAAATTCGGTATTACGATTAGCAAATGAACGGACAGAAACATTGTCTTTATGACGCCTCCTTTTGAAAGTTGGGCCCTTGACCGGGATGAACTTACATTTGACAGACATTTTTAACAAGAGTTTGTAAAAAGCACAGCACTTTAGAGACGTATCAAAACCACCAACCTCTTCAAAAAGCTTTTTAGGACACATCATCCCACAAGAGTGAACATAAATAAATTCAAACAATTCCGCTGTGATATTACCTGACGGCAACGGACGTTGTTTTCGCTTTACATACCTGCCTTTTTCATCAACGCCCACGTGTGCCCCATAGGCGATCACATTGGGCCCATGTTCCTTTATCGCCTTTATTAATCTCTCAATAGTATCCGGAAATAAAAGGTCGTCAGAATCGACGAATGTAATATATTCTCCCTGTGCAAGTTCGATTAGTTTGTTTCGCGCAGCATATTGACCTATGTGGTCTACCCAATAATATCTGACAGGGTAGCCATTGCCTCTTTTTATCTCTTCTGTGCCGTCTGTCGAGCCGTCATCGACTATCACAACTTCATAGTCTTTGTATGTTTGGGCAAATACGCTTTGAAGTGTCTCTTTGAGATAGTCTCTTCTATTATAAGTAGGGATACAAACACTGACGGCAGGTGCTGAATTTATATCTTTCATATCCTCTTTTCAAAACATCACGGGGCAATATTTACCGATTTGAATACATAGCATCATAATATTTCTGGTAGTCGCCGGAGACAACCGCGACCCTGTGCCACCGGCAAGAATAACGCCTCTTAAATCCATACTCATCTCCTTACGAATTATCGCAATCTGGAAATTCTAAAGCCCACCAGCAACGATGTCAACGATAGCTTACACGAATCTATCCAGATTTATGAAAATCCCGCCTGTCCATAACAGACAGCAGCCCCAAAAACACTAAAAAAAACTTGATTATCGGCTACAGGGCAAGTATTATTTGTTTCCGGCTCAACTGCTGATTACAGGGAAATTGTCCAAGACGGCCAGAGAATTAGTGGTGGTCCTTAGAGGGTTTTATCGCAACCCACGGGGACGGAGTCTGGATAATGAAGGGCATAGTATAACGGAGTGCAATCTCTCGTGGACGGAACATATAGAGAACAAGAGAAATGGGATCTGGTTATCCAGCCGAGAAAACGATGGTTTGACCTGCATCTGCAAGACCTCTGGCGTTACAGGGACCTGATATCTCTTTTCGTCAAGCGGGACTTTGTTACATTTTACAAACAGACGGCGTTTGGGCCGCTGTGGTATATTATTCAGCCGCTTTTGACCACAGTAGTCTTCACTGTGATTTTCGGGAAACTTGCGGGTATTCCAATGGATGGGGTTCCACCCTTTCTTTTCCTCCTTGCTGGTAATGTCACATGGGGTTATTTTGCAGGCTGTCTTAATGAGACATCGAACACATTTGTGAAAAATGCAGGTGTTTTCGGCAAGGTGTACTTTCCACGGCTTACGGCTCCTGTTTCAGTAGTTATTATCAATTTGGTGAAATTTGGGATACAGTTCGTTCTTTTTCTTGGTTTTTATATTTATTTTATTGGAAGGGGTTCGCCTGTTCGACCGACTTTTCTTATACTGTTGCTTCCTGTTTTAATACTTCAAATGGCGGTGTTAAGCTTGGGTGCGGGTATGCTGGTTTCCGCTCTTACTACCAAATACCGTGACCTGGCTTTTGTGATGACTTTTGCTGTTCAGCTATGGATGTACGCTTCATCTGTGATTATCCCTGCATCAGCAATTCCGAAGAAGTACCTACCGATTTATATGCTCAACCCAATGGTGTCAGTAATAGAGTTGTTTCGCTGCGCTTTTTTCGGTCGTGGAGTTGTGGATGCTGTTTATATATGTATTAGCTGGACGGTGACTTTGGCAGTTCTTTTTCTGGGAATTATTCTGTTCGGCAGGGTTGAGAAGAGCTTCATGGATACGGTTTGAGTATGCCGGAGACGGTCATAAAAGTTGAGGGGCTTTTCAAGCAGTACCGCTACGGTGTGATCGGTCATGGGACTTTATATAAGGATTTGGAGAGCTGGTGGGCGCGTCTTCGCGGCAAGGAAGACCCTAATGTGAGGATTACGGAACACATTGGGCCCGGTCTGGACGGCGAGTGGTTCTGGGCACTGCAGGATATTTCGTTTGAAGTGCAGCGGGGTGAGGTGCTCGGTATTATCGGGCGCAACGGAGCAGGCAAATCGACCCTTCTAAAAATCCTTTCGCGAGTTACGACCCCTACAAGGGGGGTAGCAAAGATAAAAGGCCGGCTTGCATCCCTGCTTGAAATAGGCACCGGCTTTCACCAGGAACTGACAGGTCGTGAAAATGTTTACCTTAACGGCGCAATTCTTGGGATGACAAAGGTTGAGATAAGAAGTAAGTTCGATGAGATAGTTGACTTTTCCGGCCTGGAAAAGTTCATTGATACACCTGTAAAGCGTTACTCATCGGGGATGTACGTCCGGCTGGCTTTTGCGGTGGCGGCGCATCTGGAGCCTGAAATTTTGTTTGTTGATGAGGTGCTGGCGGTCGGGGACGTCGAATTTCAGAAAAAATGTCTCGGCAAAATGGAAGATGTTGCAAAAGAAGGGCGGACCATACTGTTTGTAAGTCATAATATGGCAGCAATTCGCAGTTTGTGCCGGCGGACTATTTTACTTGATAAAGGTAAGCTTTTAATGGACTCGGCTACGGACGAGACGGTGGCACATTATTTGGGCCAGAATCTGCTTGAAGGTGCAATTGCCTCAGCTGAGCAAATAGAGGCACGGATGGAAGGTTTGATTCGGAGGAAACATCCCTTCATACGTTTTCGGGAAATTGCGCTGCTGGATGAGTCCGGATTTCCTCGAAAATCGTTTCATTCCGATGAAGATATTGTTGTGTCAATTGACTTTGAGTGCTTGCAGGCCGTTCACGATTTGTTTATTGCAATAAATGTTGTTGACGAAAACGCTGTCCCCATCCTGACAACTCTAAACCTGGATGATGCTCGCGCAAGTGAAAACTCCCACAGGCTTAAACCTGGAGTCTATAACGCTTCGTGTGTTTTACCTGCAAATACTTTCGGAGGAAGACAGTTTTTCCTCACCGTTCATTTGGTATATCTAAAGACGGAGCATCTTTTTGTAAATAAAATTCTTGGGTTTGAAGTCAAGTTTAGCGGATATAATAACGCTTATCTCAGCAGTGGAGACGTTTTTATCAGGCCTCAGCTAAGCTGGGCGATACAGCGGGGACAACTTTTGAAACCAAAAAAGGATTATGAACTGGGATTATAATCGGCCTTAGTAAAGTCGGATGGCGGAAACGTTATAGGGGGTATTCTTGAAGGCCAAATAGGAAATGGACTAATTCAAATGGAACATAGAGATATACTGAAGGACCAGACTATCTTAATTACGGGTGGCACAGGCTCATTTGGTCAGGCATTTACTAAGAAGGTACTCGCCGAGTATAAGCCGCACAAAGTCATTATATATTCGAGAGATGAATACAAGCAATATATGATGCACAAGAAATTTGAGGCTTATGAGGAGCAGTTGCGGTTTTTTCTCGGCGATGTAAGAGACAAGAGCAGACTTTTGAGAGCTTTTGAGGGAGTGGATTACGTTGTTCACGCAGCGGCTTTGAAGCAGGTGCCGGCTTTGGAATATAATCCGACCGAAGCGGTCAATACAAACGTGATGGGAGCAGATAATATAGTTGATGCTGCTATAGACAGAGGTGTGAAAAAAGTTGTGGCTCTTTCTACGGACAAGGCGGTGAATCCCATAAATCTGTACGGGGCAACAAAATTAGTTGCTGAAAAGATATTCATCGCTGCCAATGCTTACGGTGGTGGCAGAGTTAAATTTTCGGTTGTCAGGTATGGCAACGTTATGGGTTCCCGAGGCAGTGTCATTCCGTTATTTATGAGTCTGAAGAATAACGGCGTCAAAGAATTTCCCATTACAGACGAAAGAATGACTCGTTTTTGGATTACGCTGGAGCAGGGGGTTGACTTGGTGCTGAGGGTTCTTGAAGAGGCAGAGGGCGGAGAGATATTTGTGCCGAAGATTCGGTCTACGCGGATTGTGGATTTGGCAAAAGTGATTGAGCCGAACTGCACGTTCAAATTTACGGGAATAAGACCCGGCGAAAAGCTTCATGAAAGTTTGATTTCACACGATGAGGCACGCAACGTTAAAGAATTTGATGGCATATATGTGATTCTGCCTCAGTTCTTTGAAAGTCACAAGGTCTGCAAAAAGTATGATAAGTATCCTTCAGTTCCAGAAGGGTTTGTTTTTCGCAGCGATGTGAATGATACGTGGTTAAGTCAGGATGAACTTAGAGAGATGCTGAAGGAAATAGAAATTGAATAGACTCATACCTTATGGCCACCAGTGTATTGAGGAAGATGATATACAGGCGGTTGTTGAAGTGCTGCGGTCCGATTTTCTTACACAGGGGCCCAAGGTAAGAGAGTTTGAGGATGCGCTGGCCAAATATTGCGGGGCGAAATATGCTGTGTCATTTTCTTCCGGGACGGCTGCGCTTCACGGGGCATATTTCGCGATGGGCATAGGGGATGGCGATGAGGTAATAACGTCTCCGATTACTTTTTTGGCGACAGCGAATGCAGCTTTATTTTTGGGTGCTCGACCAGTATTTGTTGATATTGAAGGTGATTCGGGCAATATTGATGCCGAGTTGGTTGAGCCGGTCATAACGAGTAAGACCAAAGCAATTGTGCCGGTGCATTTTGCCGGTCATCCGGCTGAGCTGGAAAGAATAGCTGGGATTGCCGGGGAGCATAGTTTGATAGTGGTCGAAGATGCCTGCCACGCTTTGGGGGCCAAATATCAGAGTACAACTATTGGGGACTGCAGGTATTCAGATATGGCAGTATTTAGCTTTCATCCGGTCAAGTCGATTACCACAGGGGAAGGTGGTGCGGTTTTGACGAACGACAAAGAATACCATGAGAGACTTGTTATGTTCAGGCACCACGGTATCACAAAAGATAAGAGTGCCTTTGTCAATAAGGATGAAGGTGCCGGCCAATGGTATTATGAGATGCAGCACTTAGGCTACAATTACAGGTTGACGGATATTCAATGTGCCCTGGGTATTTCTCAACTCAAAAAACTTGACATATTTATTCAGAGAAGACGTGAAATAGCAGATATGTATGCACGAGCTTTTAGAGATAATCCTTTTTTTGATTTACCAAGAGAGAAAAGCGGAGTTAAATCTGCGTGGCATTTATATCCGATCAGATTGAAAGACGAGCATAAGGATTTCAAGGCGAAGATCTTTATGAGATTACGAGAGAAAGGACTGGGTGTTCAGGTGCATTATATTCCCGTATACCTTCAGCCGTATTATCAGCAACTCGGGTATAAAAAGGGTTTGTGTCTGAACGTGGAAGATTTTTACGAAAGGCAGATCAGCATACCAATATACCAAACCATGAGTGATGAAGATGTTGAGTACGTTATAAGTGGTCTTTTGGACGTGCTTAAACACAGTTGAATTAACTTATAGATTCGGGGAGAAAGCAATGGGTGAAATTACCGAACAAATTCGCATGTGGACAGGAGCTTTTGGCAAAGAATATACCGACCGCAACGCCCTTACTTTGGAGCAGATGGACGAGTTGCACAAAAGGAATTACGGGGTCAGCAGAACTGAGTTAAACAAAGCGTTTCTGGGTGATTTGGATAGGTCGGTCAAAATACTGGAGGTTGGGTCAAACCTCGGCAATCAATTGCTGAGCCTGCAGAAGATGGGATTTGAAAATCTTTATGGTATCGAGGTGAACAGCTACGCGATTGAGCAGGCCAAAGCCAATACCAAGAACATCAATATCATTTGGGGCGATGTTTTTGACATTCCTTTCAAAGACAGGTGTTTCGATATTGTTTTTACTTCGGGAGTTCTGATTCATATAGCCCCGCAGGATATAGAAGGAGCGCTCAAGGAGATACACCGGTGCAGTAGAAATTACATCTGGGGATTTGAGTATTATGCTGACACGTATACTGAAGTAAAGTACAGGGGGCACGACAATCTTCTTTGGAAGACGGATTTTGCAGGTTTGTATCTTAATTTCTTCGACGACTTGGAACTTGTCAAAGAAAAAAGGCTGAAGTACTTGGAGGAGGAAAACGTAAATACAATGTTTCTTATTAGAAAACGGAACAGCTAATGAAGATAGGGGCCATTGTCCAAGCAAGGACATCTTCAACAAGATTGCCGAGTAAAGTGCTCAAGGATTTACCCTATGGTAGTGGTATAACTGTTTTGCAACAGGTGATGAGAAGATTAAAGAAAGCGGCAAAACTCGATGATGTTATAGTTGCTACTACCACAGATGAGGCAGACGGGGAAGTTGTTAAATTAGCTGATAAGGAAAATATCAGATGGTTTAGAGGAAGTACAGACGATGTATTGGCACGGTATTATGCGGCTGCGAAAGAAAGCGATTTAGATATAGTTGTGAGAGTTACCAGCGATTGTCCGTGCATAGACCCTGAGATAGTAGATTGGGTGCTGGAAAAGCACCTGACTGCAAAAGCTGATTTTACCGCAACATCGCTGCACAGGACATTTCCGCGCGGTCTGGACATAGAAGTATTGAGCTTCGATGCGCTTAAGAAAGCTCATTTTGGGGCTACGGAAGCTTTTGAAAGAGAACATGTCTGTCCATACATATACAAGAGCAAGCCACACATGTTCAAAGTCTGCGAGGTGCGGGCATCTGAGAAGTTTTATGGTCCTAATATTAGAATTACGCTCGACACGGAGGAGGATTACACCTTACTGTGTGCGGTTTTTGACTACCTCTATCCAGAAAATAAGTTTTTCGGAACCGAGGACATAATAAAGTTGTTTCGTGACAGACCCTGGTTAGGCAATATCAATAAGAATGTGGTTCAGAAAGGGATATTTGATTCAGTTGGTCAGGAGATTGAAGAGGCGGTAAGACTGTTAGATTTGCAGGGACTTGGAAGAGCCGGGGAAATTTTGGCAAGGCATATGCAGTGAAAGTTTGCATATTAACCGAAGGTGGTAAGAATATAGGCTTCGGACATATTACGAGATGCATCTCCGTATATCAGGCCTTTGAGGAAGTTGGAATACGGCCTGAGCTTATAGTTAACGGTGATGAAACAGTCCTCGGCTTTTTGAAAGATAAGAATTGCAAGATTTTCGACTGGTTGAACAACCGAGAATCGCTTTTTGCTCTTGTAAGAGATGCAGATATTGTTTTTATTGACTCATATCTTGCGGATTATGACTTATATGAAAAGATTTCGGACATCGCAGGGACGAGTGTTTACTTCGATGATAACATAAGAATGAATTATCCGAAAGGCTTCGTTGTAAATGGAGCGATTTTTGCTGAACGGTTGCCGTATTCGGAAAGAGATGGTATCAGGTATCTTTTGGGTACTCAGTACACCCCTCTTAGAAGGGAGTTTTGGGATGTGCCGGAAAAACCCATACGCCCTATTCTCGAAACTGCAATGATAACGTTTGGCGGAGCAGATATACGCAACCTTACTCCAAAGGTTTTGAAGCTGCTGCAGAATGCTTACCCACGGCTGTTCAAAAAGGTAATTGTAGGAAGCAGCTTCCGGAACGTAGATGAGATTGAAAAACTCAAGGACAAAAATACTGAATTGATATACTGCCCGGGTGCTGCCGAAATGAAAAAAGTTATGCTCGAATCTGATATCGCAATATCTTCCGGCGGACAAACAATATATGAGCTGGCAAGGGTAGGGATTCCTACAATAGCCGTGGCGGTAGCTGATAACCAAGTGGATGAGACGGAAGCTATGCAGAAGGTAGGGTTTGCTGAATATGCCGGATGGTGGGATCAAATGGAAACGTTCGAGGGACTTTTAGTACATTTGAATAAACTCATGGATTACACTCTTAGACAAGAGAAGCTTAGAATTGGAAGATGGATAGTAGATGGCCATGGAGCTAATAGAATTATAGATTTCTTAGTGGAGGTAACACTATGCTAATTAAAGAATTAGAGGGTCTGAAATTTCCCGACATATATGTAATCAGGTTCTTCTTTAAGGAAGGTTTGGATAAGAAGAAAGGGAAGGTCTTAGAGCTTGGCTGTGGTAATGGGAATAATTTAATGATGTTTTATCAGTATGGTTGGGAAACGACAGGTGTAGATATTAATGAGCGTTCTATAAAGCAAGCTAAAAATAATTTTAGCAAATGTAAAAACCACTACGGATTAACAAACACATCTACGTTTATCACCCAAGACGTGGTTGATTTTGTTACAGTCCATAAAAATTGCTCTTTCGACGTTTTGCTTTTGCCAAATGTCATTTGCTATATAGATGAGATGGAGATAATTAAAATGTTTTCTCAAATAAGAGATGGAGTTATAGGTAAAGACTTTCTAATTTTCATCCGAACCAGAACCCTTCAGGACAGCAGATATGGAAGAGGTAAAAAACTCGGGGAAAAAACGTTTAGGATGGACACAAAAGAAACCGGCGAACAAGGATGCTTAAATACATTTCTGAACGAATCGGACCTAATAAACATATTAGAAGATAATTTTAATTTTGAATATAAGCGAATATTACATTGTGCCTTCGATAATTACCAAATGGATCATTTGACTTCAAATAATGATATTATTATATGGGGAAAAGTAAAAGGAATCAGGAAATAGCAGTATGAAATGTGCCATAATGCAACCTACCTATATTCCCTGGCTTGGATATTTCGACTTAATAGATAGTGTAGATAAATTTGTGTTTTTGGATGATGTCCAGCTCGTTAAGAGAAGCTGGCAAGTTAGAAATAGGATAAAGACTTCACAGGGAGAATTACTTTTGACTGTTCCTATAAGAAAGACCAAAAGAAGAGATGAATTATTAATAAAGGAGGCCGTAATTGACGACACTCAACTTTGGCGTAAAAAACACTTAAATAGCATCTATATGGCTTATAAAAAATCAAAGTTTTTTTGTGATGTATTTTCTTTTCTGGAGAATCTTATCACTGGTAAATCTGATTCATTAAGCGATTTCAATATTAATATTATATTTTCCATATCTCGCGCAATTGGTCTGAGTACAGAGTTCATACGTTCTTCGGCGATGAGACATTTATTTGGTAGAAAAGATTCTTATTTAGTTTCTATATGCAAAGAAATTGGTTGTGACAAATATGTTAGTCCCCAAGGATCCGCTGCATATATAGAAAAACATTCACCTGGAGGAGAATTTGTTAAGAATGGAATAGAACTCTTTTATCACGATTATGAACATCCGGTTTACGACCAGCTTTATGGCGACTTTCTACCTTGTATGAGCGTCATTGACTTGTTTTTTAACCACGGGTTTGAAAAAAGTCTGGAAATAATAAGAAGTGGAAGAAGGGAGCCTGCGAGAAGTAAGATAGTGGGTGCTGTTGAAAAGATGCTGCCTTCGTATTGTTTCGACCAGTATATGTTTTATCCTGCGGCTGACAAAACCTGCTGGCAGAAATACCTGTTGAATAGGCTTGTCGATTCTTTTCAGGATAAAGAGAGCAGTTTTTTCTTTGAAGTAGTTGATGGCTTTCCATTTTTAGTGGGATGTAAAATCCCGCGATGGGACAAGGAGCATTTTGGGTTTGGGATGGCAACAATTAATTGGGTTGTTTGTCCCGATACAGGAACGTTTGATACGGTGATGGAAAGACTTTTGGGGGAATGCATTTCTTTTCTTCGCGACAAAGAAGTGAAATTTGTTTCGGCCCATATCAGTGGAGATGATATACGAGGGCTTCACTTGTTCGAAAACAAAGGGTTTCGCTATTATCAAACCACGGTCTATCCGGTAGCACGGTGTACAGATTTGGCAAACGAGGTGGAGCCTAATGTACGTCTTTGGAGAGAGTCCGACTTGCCCGCTATTATACAAGTCGCCAAGAATAACCAGTTTAATCGCGGCCATTTTTATTGTGATGATAGATTCGACAAGAAAGCAGTTGATTCGATGTATGAGAAGTGGATTCGGACGAGCTGGGAAAATAAGGAGCCGATGGCTGTTATTGAGAACGATGGGGACATCGTCGGCTATTTTGCCTTTTTGATGGATGATGAATTATCGAAGGTTTTGGGATACAGGTATGGACGAATGAGGTCTCTTTCGATAGATTCGGCGGCCAGGGGCAAAGGGCTTGGCTCAAGTTTGTTCAGGTCGGTTATGTCTCTAATTGCCGGGATGGGGGGGCAGTATATTGTTTCGGAATACCCGCTTAGGAATTTTGTTTCTGCCCGATTACATACGAAAAATCTATTTTATCCTGTACACGAAAAGGTTCTGTTACATTTCTGGTTATAAACTTGCCTCGAGCGATTGATAACATGTTTGAGCTAAGATGGTTAAGCAATGTCTAATTTCATAGATAATCAGGGTGTATTTTTAGTAGTGGAGGTTGCTGCCAATCATGGGCAGGATTTCGCCCGAGCTGTGGCAATGATAAAAAAAGCGAAAGAATGTGGTGTTGACGCCATCAAGTTCCAGGCCTATATGCCGGATACTTTAACCAGAGATAAGGCTACATCAATTATATGAAGCAGAACCGGCTTAAAAAATTGGAAAAGGCAACCGACAATGTGAAAATAGCATTTTTTTCTACCACTTCTGACAAAAGAGGAATCAAGGAAAAATGAAGATAACGCTTCTATATGTTAACAATTACGATAAGACAGGAATTCCTATTGGCCTTTCGTATCTAATTTCTATTCTGAAAAATCAAGGCCATGAAATTTCGCTTTTTGAAACAACTTTCTACGATTTTAGTTATACCGATTTTAATATCGGTGAAAAGATTGACGAAACCGGCGAAAAAATAATCAGCGATTTTAAATCATTCGCAGGAAAAATTAATCCTGATTTAATCGGTGTCAGTTGCTCTTCCCTTTGTCTAAATTTTTCAGTCAAAATGCTGGAATCTCTTGAAAGCAGGCCCTCAACTATATTTGGCGGGGTTGGGGCTACTGCAGATTATATGAATATAATTAAAAATGAAACCGTTGATTATATATGTGTTGGGTTTGGGGAAGAATGCTTACCGAAATTGGTGGAAAGTTTAGAGACTAAAAAAAGTCCGGGGGAGATTCCAAATTTAGTATATAGGAGTGATGGAAAAATAATAAAGAATAAGTTTTCTCAATCAATAGATTTATCGAAACTGCCCATTCCCAACTGGGGCCTTTTTGATAAAAGGCATTTCGAAAGAATTTTTAAAGGGGAGATTAAGAGGTGGGGAAATTTTCAACTGACAAGGGGCTGTCCTTTTAATTGCGCTTATTGTATAAATGCTTATTATCATAAAAAACTAAGAATGAAAATATACCGGTTCTCTGCTGAAAAAATCATTGAAGAAATTAAATTTTTGTCTCAGAACTACCAGCTTGATATTATCAGGATTTTTGACGAGTGTTTTGGTTTTGGGGATTTAGGGTATTATAAGAAATTTGCAGAATTATACAGAAAGGAAGGTAATCTCCCAACTATAGTAGAAACAAGGCCAGAATCAATAACACCTGAGATGATAGAAATATTAAAAGATATGAACTGTATTTCAGTTTCTATAGGGATAGAGGTTGGAGATGAAAATCAGAGAAGGGAGATGCTGAACAGGTACGTTTCTAATGATGTTATAAAGAGAGCCTTTGATTTATTGCACAAAGCGAACATCCGAGCCGCATCATACAATATAGTTGGATTTCCTGATGATACAAGAGAAAAAATATTTGAAACAATAAAACTAAACAAAGAATGTAATCCAGGTTTCATTAACGTGTTTACCTTTTGCCCCGACCCCAAGACTCAACTTAGAGAACATTGTTTGGAAAACGATTTGTTAAGTACAAACGCCGTAGTGGATTATGGTGCAAAAAGTGTGATAAAAAACGAAAATTTGAGTAAAGAAGAATTATACGGATTATTCAGAACATTTAAGCATTATATCAAGCTGCCAAAACAGCTCTATCCTTTGATAGAGAGGGCCGAGAAATGTGATGAAATTGGAAACTGCATTTTCGAGTTGTTGGAAAAATCGGAGCAAGCCAATCTAGTATAAGCCTTTATAATTAAAGAAGCAAAGGTAAAAGACAAAATTGAAACGGACAATAGAAAAAGCTGATAATATTGTTGACTATTTCCCGCTAACGGCCCCACCCAAGTTACAAGGACCTGCTTCGCGCAAATCTTGAAGGGTTTTTTGAAAAATTTTCAGGAGGAAAAGCAATAGATGGTATTTGCAACATACTTTAGCTTTATTACTCACAGCGATTTTAAAAACATTAGATACTATCGCAGGGAAATAACAAGATGCGTATAGTAAGGACTGGAAAAAGCCTTTTTATTGATGATAACCATCCTTGTTTCATAGTCGCTGAAATTTCTTCCAACCATGGTCAGGACCTTAACCGAGCAGTAGCGTTAATAAAAAAAGCGAAGGAATGCGGTGCTGATGCGGTGAAGTTTCAGGCTTATACGCCGGATACCTTGACGATAAATGTTGACAATAAACATTTCCGGATTAAGCACCCAAAGTGGGGGGGGCAAACACTATATGAGCTTTATAAGAAGGCCTATACTCCCTGGAAGTGGTTTAAGAAACTTAAAAAAGTTGCAGATGATTCGGGCATTCTGTTTTTTGCCACGGCTTTTGATAGGACCAGTGTAGATTTTCTCGAAGAGCTAAACGTCCAAATCCACAAGATTTCTTCGTTTGAAATAGTTGATTTACCGCTTATAGAATACGCTGCGAAAACAAAAAAACCATTACTCTTATCAACTGGAATGGCAACTATTTCAGAGATAAAGGAAGCAGTTAATACCGCAAGAGGCGCGGGAGCGAAAGAAATTATTTTACTGCGATGTGTAAGCAGTTATCCTGCAAAACCAGAGGAAATGAATTTGAGAACGATTCCCAATATGAAGGAACGTTTTAGCTGTCCTATCGGCCTGTCTGACCATAGTTTGGGGATTGGGGCTTCTGTTTGTGCAGTAGCGGTGGGTGCCAGCATTGTTGAGAAACATTTTACCCTGTCAAGAAAGATTAAGACAGCCGATAGCTTCTTCTCAATAGAGCCGGAAGAATTAAAAGAGTTGGTGACAAATATAAGAATTGCAGAGAAGGCTTTAGGCAGGATTTATTATGGATTAACTAAAGAAGAGAGCAAAAGCAAGGTTTTCAGACGTTCTTTGTTTGCAGTTAAAGATATTAAAAAAGGAGAAGCTTTTTCTCAGGAAAACGTAAAGTCTATCAGGCCTTCGGATGGTCTTAAGCCAAAATATATAGCGGCGATTTTAGGTAAAAAAGCAAAACGGGATATTAAAAGAGGGACTCCATTAAGTTGGGATTTAATTGTATCATAATAACAAGTGTCAAAGCACTGGAGAAGCTCAACTATGACCATGGTGCGAAATAATCCGATGACACAGAAGAAATTCGACTACACCAAAGACAGGCTCAAAAAAGCCCTTATTTCTGTCGGTATTCAAAAGGGGGATATTATCTTTTGCCAGCTCGGGATGTCAAAACTGGGAACGCCGAAAGAGATATATGAGGGCAAATCAAAGTTCGATGTTATTTATGAAGCTATAACTGAAACTATAGGACCGCAAGGGACGCTGTTAACTCCAACATTCAGCTATAGTTTCTGTAAAGGCGAAATCTTTGAGCCGCTGGAAACACCTTCAGATGTCGGTTATTTTGGAGAAGCACTTCGAAAAATGAAGGGGGCCAAACGTTCTCTTGACCCGATATTTTCCGTTGCGGGGATAGGGCCGAAAGTGGATGAATTATTAGATGATTTGCCAAATGATTGTTATGGAAAAGACTGTGTTTATGACCGTCTCAGACAAAGGAACGCCAAACAATGCAATATAGGCATTGATTTGTTTTATACATCGCTTAATCATCATACAGAACAAGTGTCAGGGGGTGTTCCGCACCGTTTTTTGAAACTTTTTTCCGGTTATATAAAAAAGGACGGGAAATTAGTTAAAGAAAACTGGATATATATGGTACGAATTTGGGGGGATTTCAGCGAGCCTACTTTTGACAGACTTGAGCCTGATGCTTCCAAGTTAAATTTGTGCCGTTCTGCGAAGGTGGGTTTAGGAAGAATAATATGTGCCAGGTTTCAGGATTTGTATGATTTATACCGGTCAAAACTTTCCGAGGACCGGTGGTATCTTGCACATGGGCCTGCCTGCGACACTATCGAATCAGAGAGAAAGAGAGTCGGTGTGAAAAAATATGATATAGATATGCCTGAAAACGCCAGCATTGAGCAAATGGTCCGCGCCCTTTGGTACCTTCCGAGGGACATTGTTTCGGACGGATATGATGCGGCGCTGGAAGCCCTGTCAAAACAGGTGCCTATGACCATCCATGAGTACCCGACCGGAACAGAATGCTTCACCTGGATAGTGCCTGAGAAATGGACCTGTCATGAGGCATACCTTGAGACTATGGAAGGCAGGCGATTGTTTTCATATTCCGCCAACCCTCTGCATGTAGTTTCGTATTCGCTGCCGTTTGAAGGTGAGGTAAGTCGCGAGGAGTTGTTCAAGCATCTGCATGTTCATCGTAGGCTTGCGGAGGCAATCCCATTTGTTTTTAAATACTACGAACGCGACTGGGGGTTGTGTTGCAGCAAAGTGCTCAAGGATAGCCTAACCGACGAACGCTATCGCGTTGTAATCAAGGCAGATTTCAGTTACAGTACGCTCAAGGTGGGAGAAGTTGTTGTGCCGGGTGAAAGTGAGGAATGCTTTGTTCTGTGCACCCACCTGTGTCATCCCTGCATGGTCAACGATGATATGACCGGCGTGGCGGTTGGCATAGATGTCATGCGGGAGCTTCTTAAGCGAAAAAAACTTCGCTATACTTATCGCTTTATTATACTGCCGGAAACGATTGGCTCGGCTGCCTACCTAAGCCATAATGAGGGTCTGATACCTAAGATGATAGGCGGACTTTTCCTGGAGATGCTTGGCACAGGTCATCATCACATGTTAAAGCCTTCGATAGTAGGGGATGTTCAAATAGACAAATGCATCCATCTTGTTGTTAAAGAGCATGACCCCCGAGTCTGGCTTGGCGACCCAATCAATGACCTGCTGAACGATGAGCGTATGTTTAATGCGCCGGGTATCGGTGTTCCCATGCTTTCACTATCCCGGACCATACCAAGGCACGAGATTGATTCCCCTTACAGAGACTACCACTCGAGCTTTGACACGCCGGAGAATGCGGATTTCTCAAATATGTGCGACTCCCGTGATTTGGTGTTGAAGATTATCGATGCCATCGACGCCTTGGAAGAGAACCGTATTTCTAAGCCGTTGCGCCGAATCCGGCCGGTTAGGACATTCATCGATGCTTTGGAAGGAAACTGTGTTCCGAAACCTAAATTTAAGGGTGAATTGTTTTGTTCCAGATTCAAGAGAATTGACTATAGCACGATGGGGCGAGACATTTTTAACATTATCTTTCGCTTAGACGGCCATCGTACCGTAGCGAATATCGCCCAGCAATCAGGCATGAGCTTTGCAAGAGTCAAAGAGATGTTGGATATACTGGAAAAAGAAAAATTAATCGGGTGGGATTAAGCATCGAAACAGGCAATTGGGTTATATTCCGGTACCGACAAAAGCAGTGAAGGACATGGAAAAAGAATACTCGAAAATTGTTGCTACAATTGAGGCAAGGATGACATCTTCCCGTCTGCTTGGGAAGGTGATGCTGCCGGCAAATGGTAAGCCGATGCTGGGGCACTTGGTTGGTCGGTTGAAACAAGATTCGCAAAAGTTGCGCTAATATAACAATTCTTAAAACAAATAATTATAGAAAAATGGATGCTGATAGGGCAAAATCACTTAACAATTTTTTGTGGGATATTTTTGTTCGGTCGTTTGATTGTAGAAACGACTTATATGAGGACAGCTCTGTTTTGAATAGCGATGAAAAGACGAGGTTGCTTGAGTCACATTTAGGAAATATTGATATCTGGCAGAAAATATACAACGAACGTCTCTCTTTTATAAAGAAAAATGTGAATTTGGTAAATAATGGCCGGGTTTTAGATATTGAGGAAGTTGTTTTTCATCCCAAAGCCGGCTGGGTTATTTCCAGCGGCGACATCAGAGCCTTTTTAGGCAAGGTGTCATACAACTTGAATGTAAGGGTCAATATCGGCAATTGTACCTATTTCTCAGGCCCGGGGACAGTACGAGGCGATGGCCTGCTCCAAATCGGCAGCTATTGTTGTGTCGCAGAAGGCTGCTATATTAGTGTTGCCAGTGACCATCACCCTATCGATTATACTTCGCTGTACGGCTTTTTTCATAAAAACAATTTCAGGATGCGCCATCTGAAATTTGACGTGCCGAAAAACTATACTGATTATGATAAAGGACGAAGTTGTGTAACCATTGGCAACGATGTATGGATTGGAAGAAATGTCAGGATTTTTAACGGCGTCAGTATTGCGGATGGATGCGTTATCGCGGAGAGGAGTCTCGTGAAAAAAAATTGTGAACCCTACGGTATTTATGGAGGTATCCCTGCAGAATTAATCAGATATAGATTTTCAAAAAGCATCATAGAGCAATTGTTGGAAATTCGATGGTGGAACTGGTCTCTGATTAAAATAAGGCAAAATGCAGACTTTTTTGCTACAGACCTTACAAGTTTCAAAGGAAATTTGTCTGAAATTATTGTGGATGATTGATGCATCTGCTGGAAATACCTGCTTATATGCGCCAGCCATGAGCTCATAGCTTTGGACAATAATCTATGGAAGCAGTCAAAACTTTGTTCCGAAAACTTTACCCAAGCCTCAAGGCTCTCGTGGACAGAAAACACGAGGCCGCCTTCATCAGGAACAACAGGCATACCTGGCGAGATTTTCGCTGCGACAGTGCGCAGGCCGAAATACTCCTCGAAGCAGTCAAAGTTGCCAGCAGTATAGTCTCGTGCAGCTATCTTGCCAACTACCTCGCCAAAAAGCACAACGCAAAGATTATCGCTTACCTGATTAAGGACAAAAGAGTAAACGAAAGAATCTACAAATCCTTTAACTGCGAAATGCTCCCTTTCACCGTTTCGAACGAACAACTTCGTGATGTTGACAGATTGTTCAACGAGACCTACCCCAAGTTGAGTACCAAACGCGACGTCGAAAACCTCAAAGTAAACGGTGTCTGGATTGGCGACCTCCTCTACGATTCCCACCTGCGAAAACACCGGCTCCCCATGCTCGAAATCGATGACCCGCGATTCATGGGTTCGCTCAAGGACGCCCTCACCTATTACGTTTACTGGCGCGATTACCTCTATACCCACAACGTCAAAGCTGTTATTGTCAGTCACTGTGTTTATCATTGGTGCGCCGTCATCCTGCGCCTCGCCGTCAGCAGACAAATCCCTGTCTACCAGGTAAACGCACAGACCCTGTACTATGTTACCGACACTCACTACTACCGCGCATACAACGATTTCTTCGACTACCCGCAAATCTTCAGCAAGCTGAGCGAGCGCGAAAAAATTGACGGTCTCCGAGCCGCAAAACGGAGACTCGACCGAAGACTATCGGGTGAAATCGGCGTCGATATGGTCTATTCCACCAAATCCGCCTACACCAGGAAACAGGATAAAAGGGTTCTTGCCGAAAGCCCCCGAACAAAAATTCTCATCGCCTCTCACTGTTTTTTTGATGCCCCGCATCCTTATGGCATTAACCTTTTCCCTGACCCCCACGAGTGGCTTACCTTCCTTGGAAAAATCTCCGAAAAAACCGATTACGATTGGTACATAAAAACACACCCTGATTTCCTGCCCGGTAATATCGAAACCATCCAGAAATTCATCAAACGATTTCCGAAATTCACTCTCCTGCCTGCAGAGACCAGCCACCATCGGATAATCGAGGATGGCATCGACTTCGCCCTCACCATCTACGGTACAATCGGCGTTGAATACGCCGCTCTCGGTGTCCCTGTTATCAATGCCTCAATGTGCAACCCCCGCGTCGCCTACGACTTCAATATTCACCCCAAGTCCATCGAAGAGTATGAGCAAATCCTCCTCAACCTGCCCAACCTGAAATTCCACATAGACGTCAACCATGTTTATGAGTACTACTTCTGTTGTTTCCTCAACAATGCCGACAACTGGCTCTACGATGACTACCACGGATTCCTCGAAGAAATCGGCGGTTACTACAAACAGGCGGGACCCGCAAGCTATCAGAAATTCCTCGAACAATTCTCGCAGCGAAAGCATCACCAGATACTTCAAACTTTGGACAGATTCGTGGAATCAAAGGATTATTGCCTTCAAAAGAAACACTTGGCTTGCACCTGTGAAACTGCCAAATCATTTCGCTCTATTATGCCTGAAACTCTTGTGGCAAAGGAGGAATTATGACTGACACACCGTTTCTCGCAGGAAAAGACATTTACCTGCGTCCGCTTGTCGAAAGCGACTGCGACGGACCCTATCCCACCTGGTTCAATGACGTGGAAAAGAAGCTGCAATGCTGATTTGCGACCACGGCTTCCTGGCTCCGAACCTTAATCGCATTGCCTGTGGGACTTTTGAAAACAATATAGCTATGCAAAAACTCGCTGAGTATCTTGGCATGGTCAGAGAAAGTGTAAGGCGTAAGGCTGTCTACAAATCAGGGCGTTATCTGGATATTATTGAATACGGTGTGTTAAGAAGTGAATATGTTGCACGGTTTAACCTTGGCAAACCTGCAGAGTGAATGTGTGCTTATTGTTTCGGATTTTAGCGGGAACCGTTCTTGTATACAATCAGGTTTACGATTTTTTAAGGGATAAAGTTTATGGGGACTAATCAACAAGGCGATACTCCGGTAGTTATTCTTGCCGGTGGCTACGGGACCAGGATAAGTGAAGAAACCGACCGTAAACCCAAACCCATGGTTGAGATTGGTGGCAGACCTATCATTTGGCACATAATGAAATATTATTCCCATTATGGATTTGATGATTTTATCATTCTTTTAGGCTACAAAGGTTATTATATCAAAGAGTATTTTGCTAATTATTTCCTTCATCAGAGTGATGTTACGATTGAGTTATCTACTAATAAGTTGGAAGTGCACAACAGTACCAGCGAGCCTTGGAGAGTTACGTTATTGGATACAGCTATTGATACAATGACCGGTGGGAGAATTTTGAGGGCACGTCCCTACATAAGAAATAGGCGATTTATGCTGACTTATGGAGACGGAGTCTCCAATGTTGATTTAAATTCGCTGTTAAAGTTTCACAAATCCCATAAGAAGGCAGTTACTTTGACTGCAGTGCAGGTGGAAGGACAATACGGTTCTATCGATCCTTCTGAGGAAGGACGCATCCTGCGGTTTATGGAAAAACCCAAAGGAGATGAAGCCTGGATTAACGGCGGTTTTTTTGTCTGCCAGCCTCGGGTCTTCGATTATCTGACTGAGGGTGAGGCGACGGTTTTTGAGCGCGGTCCTTTGGAAAAGTTGGCAAGTGATGGTGAATTGTATGCCTATAAACACTCTGGTTTCTGGAAGTGTATGGATACTTTGCGGGATAAGATTTCTCTCAATAAGATGTGGGAACAAAATCAGGCTGAGTGGAAAGTATGGCAATAGGTTGGGAATTTGCATTTATCATTTGTCTTTGTAGCAGCAGCTTATGTCTGAAGAGCCCTCCAGATGTCATGAGACATAGTTGTGGTCAGTGTTGGTAGGATGGTGAAAACTGATTATGAAATTTTTTGAGATACCATTGAAAGAGGCGTATGTTATTGAACCTGAGCCATTCAAAGACAGTCGCGGCATCTTTCTACGTGCTTTCTGTAAACGGGAATTGGCTGCCATTGGTCAATGTGAGGATGTTGTACAGGTTAACCATTCTGTGTCTGAAAAGCCGGGGACATTGCGTGGAATGCACTTTCAGAAACCACCCAAGGCAGAAGCAAAGTATGTCAAATGTATCAAAGGCTCAGTGTACGATGTGATCGTCGATATCCGTAAGGATTCATCAACATTTCTCAAATGGCATGGAGAAACCCTCACGTCGGATAATATGCGCATGATATATGTCCCTAAGGGGTTTGCCCATGGTTACCAAATCTTAGAGCCTAACAGTGAGGTTCTTTACTTTACTACGGAATTCTACAGCCTGGAATATGAAGACGGCTTCAGATATGACGACCCACTGGTTCAAATCAAGTGGCCTCCTGCTGTTACCGAGCTTTCTATACGAGATAAAACCCCTTCATTTTTGCCGAACGATTTTCAAGGTGTGGAATTATGTACGGAGGATTCCAGCCCCACCGATTGAGAATGAAATCTGTAGCGAAGTCTTCTCGAACAATTTCTCGGATAGAACAAAGTGTTTCACGAGAGCCTCTCCTCGCATCAAAAGGTGAGGTGTTTTTTCTATAAAAGCTGTTTGAAAAATGATGAATCCTATTCTTCAAGAAGATTTGAAGTATATATACGAGTCGCTTGATACAAAAGAAAAAAGTATGTTCAACCGTTCAACGATACTGGTAACCGGCTGCGCAGGGTTTCTCGGGTATACGATTTTGCAGTTTTTTTCGAATTATTTAGACACCTTGAACATCAAAAGAATCATCGGTCTTGATAATTTTATAGTGCGAAAGCCTGCTTGGTTAGCTGAATTGGGAGGTCAATCTGGACAGATTCTGCAAACGTACCAGTTTGATATTTCAAAAGATAAATTGACAGACGTTAAAGCTATAAAGAAGGTCGATTTTATCATTCATATGGCTTCAATTGCCTCTCCTTGCTTTTACAGAAAACATTCGATTGAAACAATAGATGCTAACGTGTGGGGACTGAGAAGATTACTTGACTTCTATGCCGACAGTAACCTCAAGGGATTTCTCTTTTTCTCTAGTAGCGAAATCTATGGTGACCCGCATCCGGACTTTATCCCGACACCTGAGAACTACTTTGGGAATGTTTCTTGTAATGGGCCTCGTGCGTGCTACGACGAGGCCAAACGGTTTGGAGAGACGCTATGCTATGTTTACTGGTATCAGCGTTCCATGCCGATAGTTATTGTGCGTCCATTCAATAACTTTGGGCCTGGCTTGGACATCGAGGACAGGAGGCTGCCGGCCGACTTCGCCAAGGCGGTTTTGGAGAACAAGGACATTGTTATTCTTTCAGATGGAACTCCAACCCGAACGTTTTGCTATGTTGCTGATGCTGTAAGCGGCTATATAAAAGCGTTGTGCCATGGACGGTTTGATTATTTTAATATCGGGACGGATAATCCCGAGATATCAGTTGTGCAGTTTGCTGAAATATATAAGACTATCGCGGGGAAACTTTTCAATTATGCAAAAGATATTGTTTATAAAAGGCCAGATGAAGATGATTATTTGGCGCACAATCCACAAAGAAGATGTCCGAATATAAATAAGGCGAAGAGGATTTTGAATTATAGTCCAAAGATTGTTGTAAATGAAGGGGTGGAGCGATACTTAAATTTCTTAAAGTTGGAAAGGGAGAAAAGATAATGATAGCTGTTGTAGGTCTTGGGTTTGTTGGTCTTACCACAGCTCTGGGATTCTGTGAAAAAGGGATGCGTGTTCGGGGGTATGATGTGGACAAGGATAAAGTCAATCTATTGCTAAACAGGAATATCCCCTTCCATGAACCTGGCCTGGCTCAGGCCCTCGAAAGGCACCTAAATCAGAGTTTTGTCCTGACAGATAATATCGCAGTTGCCGTGAGCGATGCGAAAGTCATTTTTTACTGCGTCGGAACGCCGAGCAATGAGGATGGTTCGAGCAATTTGACTTATCTGCAGGATGCTATCCGAGAAACGCTAAAATCTGTTAAAAATAATGGCTTCAGCATTTTGGTAATCAAGTCAACAGTTCCACCCTCAACCTGTACGAGTAAAATCCAGCCGTTGATAAATGACGCGGGACTTATAGTTGGTAGAGACGTTGGACTGGCTGCTAATCCCGAGTTTTTGCGTGAGGGATGTGCCTGGGAGGATTTCATGCATCCTGATCGTATCGTTGTGGGGCTTAACGATGCACGCAGCGAGCAGACGATTCGCGACATTTACGAACCGTTCGGCGCCCCCATTCATATCGTTTCATTAAATACCGCCGAATTCATCAAGTATTTATCGAACACGTTTCTTTCCACTCTCATAAGTTTCTCCAATGAGATGTCAATGATCGCCCACAGTATTGGTGATATTGATATTTCATCGGCCTTCAAAATACTGCACGAGGACAAGCGGTGGTGTGGTTCACCCGCGGCGATGATCCATTACGCCTATCCTGGATGCGGCTTTGGTGGTTACTGCCTGCCGAAGGACACTAGAGCACTGTGTGCCGAAGCAAAGGCGCACGGCTGCGATAGTTCGTTGTTGGATGCCGTTATGAAGGTAAATTGCCGTATCAAGACATTTCTTGTCGATTACCTGTCGCAGCGTGTTAATCCTCAGAAGAAAATCGGCGTGTTGGGGTTGTCATTCAAACCGGGGTCGGATGACGTGCGTGACTCGCCAGCTAAAGACTTTATTGAGTTGCTTATCGGGAGAAATTACAAGGAAATTATAGCATATGACCCGGTCGCAACCAATAATTTTAGCAACACATATTCCTTTCCAGTCGAATATGCAGACAGTTTGCACGATGTTTTAGCACAAACCGACACGGTTGTTATTGTTACCGCTTGGCCCGAATTTAAACAGCTGTCACAAAGGAAAGACCTTTGTGTTTTTGACTTTCGTTACATGCTTTAGCGGCAGTTTGGACGTTTGAAAGCTTGGTTTTTTTATATAAACTTGGGTATTGGCAGTAATGGTTCGATTTTTTCCCATTGTGATTGTGTTAGTTTCCACCTTTCCTTGTCCATGGAAAACGCTCCTTTCTATAGCCAAGTTTACATAAGTCCTTTCAGGGCGTAAGTTTAAAATAGGTGAAATTTTAGGTTATGAAGTGGCTTGCAGGGAAAAGGGTATTGACGTGATAGTGGATTTCTTTAGAGAAAAGCAGGCCTGCGCTGCGATGACCCGAAAATCGGGATTCAATGGCCGCTGGAGATTGCGGAGATTTCGGAGAAGGACCGCAATTTTCCCTTGCTGACCTCAGATTTTTTAGGAATCGTCCTATGAACTGTCGATTTTGTCAGCATAAACTGACAAAAGAATTCGTCGATATGGTTAATGCTCCGCCTTCAAATTCATTTCTTACGGAAGAACAACTAAGTGAGCCGGAAACTTTCTACCCGTTAAAACTATACGTGTGCGAGAAATGTTGGCTTGTCCAAGTTCAAGAGTATAAAAAAGCGGAAGAAATCTTCAGCGGGGACTACGTTTATTTTTCCTCTTATTCCCAAAGCTGGCTGGAACACGCAAAGACTTATGTGGATATGATTATTGAAAAGCTGGCATTGACCCCGTTATCTCTTGCCATTGAAATTGCCTGCAATGATGGATATTTACTTCAGTATTTTCAGCAGAAGTATATTCCGTGCATTGGGATTGAACCTTCGGAGAACACCGCCGGAGTTGCCAGGGGAAAGGGGATAGACGTGATTGTGGATTTCTTTGGAGAAAAGCTGGCCAAACAGCTGGCAGAAGAGGGGAAAACTGCGGACCTGTTGATTGGTAATAATGTGTTGGCTCATGTCCCCAACATCAATGACTTTGTCGCTGGATTAAAAATAGCCCTTAAACCTAGGGGAGTTATCACAATGGAATTTCCACACCTGATGCGGCTGATAGAGAAGAATCAGTTTGATACGATTTATCATGAACATTTTTCCTATCTTTCTTTTCATACCACCAAAGCTGTTTTTGCTGCTCATGGATTGGAACTTTTTGATGTAGAAGAACTTCCTACCCACGGAGGTTCTTTACGTATTTATGCAAAACATCGTAAAGATACTTCCCATTCTGTCTCGTCTGCGATTATTGAACTGGAACAGGAGGAAACCCGTCAAGGGATGTTCGAGCTGGAATACTATCAGTCCTTCCAGCAAAAGATTGACCGAGTGAAAAACTCTCTTGTTTCGTTTCTGATTGAAAAAAAGCGGCAAGGGAAAAAAGTCGTGGCATATGGAGCTGCGGCAAAGGGAAACACTCTGCTTAATTACTGTGGAATCAAGAAAGACTTACTTCCTTTTGTGGTGGATGCCTCTATCCACAAACAAGGAAAGTTTTTGCCCGGAAGCCATATTCCGGTTACCGCTGAGCCCGAAATCAGAAAACTGCGGCCTGATTTCGTTCTGATTCTTCCTTGGAATTTAAAACAGGAAATCAGCGAACAACTCAAATATATTCGGGACTGGGGAGGACAGTTTGTCGTATCAATCCCTGAGGTTCATATATTTTGATTGACCTGCACAGGTAAGTCGGCAACTGTGTCATTAGAATAACAACCACCGACAAAATAGTTGTACTTTAGATGAGCCAAGGTGGCAAAATGAAAGTGCTGGTTACTGGGGCAACTGGCTTTATTGGGAATTACGTAATTCAGGAATTGCTCAATCAGGAACAGCGGGTTATTGCAACTTCCAGAAATGCCGAAAAAGCCAAGTCTTGTGATTGGTTTTCTCAGGTACAATACATTCCGTGTGATTTAAATGTGGTTCAGGACAGTTTCTTCGACTTTTTCCACCAGCCGGAACTGTTGATTCATCTCGCATGGGAAGGATTGCCCAATTATCAGGAACTTTTCCATTTGGAGAAAAATCTGTTTTCCAATTACCGCTTTCTCAAAAATATTCTAACAAACGGCTTAAGAAAATTGGTTGTTGCGGGCACATGTTTCGAGTACGGAATGCAGGATGGGCCGTTAAGTGAAAATATGGAGACCAAGCCCAATAATCCTTACGGCTTGGCAAAGGACACCCTCCGGAAGTTTTTGGAGCAACTGCAGAAAACGACTGATTTTGAGTTTAAGTGGGTTCGCCTGTTTTACATATACGGAAAGGGTCAAAGTCCTGACGCAATTCTTTCACAACTGGAGCGAGCTTTGGAGAATGGAGAAACCTCTTTCAACATGTCGGGGGGCAAGCAACTTCGGGATTATTTACCTGTTGAGAAGGTGGCAAAGTACATTGTAAAAATCGCAAGACAAAATCGTGTAACAGGAATTATCAATTGTGGTAGCGGCACCCCTATTTCCATCAGAAAACTGGTAGAAGACTATCTAAAGGAAAAGAAAAAAAGTATTCATCTGAATTTGGGGTATTACCCGTATCCGGAGTATGAATCAATGGCATTTTGGGGGGATACAAGCAAACTTAGGATGGCTTTAGGAGAATAAGAGTGAACTGTCCTTTGTGCAAGGAGAGTAATCTTTCATTGATATATGAAGTACGGGATATTCCTGTTTTTCAGAACAAGGTTTACGAGAGTGTGGAAGCAGCGCGTAATGCACAGACTGCAAATGTTTCGCTCGTTCTGTGCAAAAGTTGCAGCTTTGTATTCAGTTCAAGTTTTGACATGAACATTATGAACTATGATGCGCAGTATCAAAATGAGCAAGCTTACTCTTGTTATTTTCAAAACTATTTGGATGGTATTCTTAATCTCCTTGTAAGTGAGGGATTTCGTACAAAGGAAATCATTGAAATTGGTTGTGGCAAGGGATATTTTTTGGAAAAATTACAGAAACATAACTTTGAAGTTACCGGTTTCGACCCTGCCTATGAGGGAAATAATCCGAAAATTATAAAAGACTATTTTACGGAAAAATATTCACATTTGAATGCTGACTTATTTATCTTGCGGCATAACCTAGAACATATACAAAATCCCTTAGATTTTTTACATACTGTTGCCGCCACTGCTGATTACAAGGGAATGATTTTCATAGAAGTTCCAACATTTGAATGGATTATCAAAAAGAAAGCATTTTGGGACATTTTTTACGAACACTGCAATTATTTTACTTTCGACAGTTTAGGCAGTATTTTCAGGAAATCGAAGCAAGGAACGCTTTTTAATGACCAGTATATGTATCTCTTGGCCGATTTGAAGGACCTCCGGACACAGGCAAAGCCAGCAAAGCCTCGCATGAATTATCGTAAGCTCGGATTTCAAGATAGCTTGAATGAGTATCGGGAATTCGTTGAGAATCACACAGGGATGCTCATATGGGGAGCTGGAGCAAAGGGTTCGACGTTTGTGAATCTTGTAGATAGTGATCGGAAGTATGTTTCCTATGTTGTTGATATTAACCCTAAAAAGCAAAACCGGTACATTGCAAAAACCGCTCATAAAATCATCTCTCCAAGGTTCCTAGTTGAACTGGGAGGTAGGGATATACTTGTAATGAATGATAATTATTACGAAGAAACTAAAAAACATGTTGGAGAATTGGATTTTAATCTCTATGTGTTGGGGACAAGTTAATGAATCCAGACGAGCAGTTTCAGAAACAACGCTTTGAGCGAATAAGGACAAATATCGAGAACAGACGGTTGGTGCAAGCCGCGAGTGCTTTTATGTGCGAATCTATTCGGGCAAAATATTCTTATAATTTCTCATGGATGGGACGTCCAATCATCCAGTATCCTCAGGATATGATGGCTACGCAGGAAATTCTTTGGGAAGTCCAGCCGGATTTAGTGATTGAAACGGGTATTGCCCACGGCGGGTCCCTGATTTTCTACGCTTCTATACTGGAACTTATTGGAAAGGGAGACGTGCTTGGAATTGACATCGAAATTCGAGAGCGTAATCGCAAGGCCATCGAAGAACATCCTATGTACAAACGCATTAAAATGATTGAAGGCTCTTCTGTCTCGGATAAAGTAGTTGCGCAAGTCAAAAAGCTTGCCGAAGGAAAAGAAAAAATTATCGTCTGCCTGGATTCTAATCATACCCACAAGCATGTACTCAAAGAGTTGGAACTCTACTCTTCATTTGTGACAAAGGACAGTTACTTGATAGTCTTCGATACTATTATCGAAGACATGCCGGATGGGTTTTTTCCGGATCGTCCCTGGGGTAAAGGCAATAACCCCAAAACAGCCGTGTGTGAATTTTTGAAAACGCACGATGAGTTTGCGGTCGACAAAGATATTAAACACAAACTGCTGGTCACAGTTGCTCCAGGCGGGTATTTGAAACGTGTAAAAGATTAGAGAAGCTGTGGGCACCATTGTGGTAATTTGAACCGTTTTCTTGTCGGCACAAAGTTAGTGATAATGGCTGATGTCACCCCCCACATTTGTATTGGTCTGCCGGTATACAACGGCGGCCGGCACATTCGGCAGGTGCTGGATTCCCTCTTGGCGCAGAATTATGTGGACTTTGAGCGAGACACAGATCGAAAGTTAGAGGAGTAACGGCAATGGTATTAAAAAAAATCGTCAAGAAAATACTCGCAATAGGCGGCTACGAGATCAGAAGAACGGTGTCTTCTGTCAGACCATCATTGTCGCCGTTTCCGATATATGATCAAGATTCGCTTCGAACGACTCATAACCATGATTTCATGAAGGATGCGGATTTCATGGCTGCATATTCACGTGGAGTTAAAGCGGACGAGGATCACCAATGGCATTGGCGAGTTCATGTGGGACTTTGGGCGGCTTACAATGCTCGAATGCTCGAAGGAGACTTTGTTGAATGTGGAGTGAACAGGGGATTTTTAAGTTCAGCGATAATGAGGTATTTAGACTGGAACACTATGGACAAGCACTTTTATCTTTACGATACTTTTTGCGGTATCGATGAAAGCCTTTTTAATGAAAATGAATTATTGCAAGGTAGGGTCGATTTCAATCGAAAGATGTATTCGGAGTGTTACGAGAGGGTTAAAGAAAATTTCTCAGAGTTCAAAAATGTTCATCTTGTCAGAGGCAGCATACCAGACACCCTGAATAATGTGCACATTGAGAAGGTGTGCTATTTATCTATTGATATGAATTGTGCCAAACCGGAAATTGAATCGGCCACATATTTCTGGGACAAGCTTGTACCCGGGGCCATTGTTCTGCTGGATGATTATGCTTATGTCGGCTTTGAAGAACAAAATAAAGCCTTCGGGAAATTTGCACGTGATAAAGGGATAAAGATCCTATCGCTACCAACAGGTCAGGGATTATTTATCAAGCCGGCAACTTATAAAAATCAATATTGAAAAGAACATGATTTTAGTTGATACACGGTTTAATCACCGAACAAGTTTATTAACAGGATATGTCGGCTTTCCGCTGGGTTTTTGATTTTATACTTAATTGTACCTGGTGTCCATCCGTTCGACTATTTGGAACAGAGATATATCTCAAGCTCTAATTCAGCATAAGCTGTAGACCAGGGATTAAGTTCAGGTTACTATGAGTTACGAGCCTCTTATAAGTATAGGTCTGCCGGTATACAACGGCGAACGGCACATTCGACAGGCGATGGACTCGTTGCTGGCACAGGACTATGAAAACTTCGAACTGGTCGTCTCGGACAATGCGTCCACGGACAGTACCGGCGAGATTTGCCTGGAGTATGCTGCGCGAGATAAGCGAATCAGATACTATCGGAATGAACGTAATATGGGAGCCACTTGGAACTTCAACAAGGTCTTCGAACTGTCCACCGGTGAGTATTTTATGTGGGCCTCTCATGATGATTATTGGAAACCCGAGTATCTCCGGTCATGTCTCGAAGCGTTATCAGCCTCAGAGTCTATTGTCCTCGCTGGAGCTATGTGTGAAAGTGTTGACAACGAAACAGAGAAGTTACATTTTATTGACCAGGGGCTTACAACAGTCGGCTTGTGTCCTCGAGAGAGATTCATGCAATATAAGTCCACTATCCATGGAGGTAAACATATAGGAGGTATTTTTTGCGGCCCATATAGGCACGATGCTCTACGAGAGATAATGCCGATAAAAAAAGTAATTGGGGGTGACCATCTTGTTCTCGCTGAACTCTGTTTCCATGGAGAGTTCATTACTGTACCACAAAAACTTATGACTAAGAGATGGGGAGGCGCATCAGCCAGCCACAAAAAAAATGCGTCGGCTGTAGGTGTAAAAAACCCTGTTCTGATAAAGTTTCCCTACTTTGTAAGAGAGATTCTGCTGCAGGCAATCATCCTTAAGACCGACAAACTGACGGCACGAGAGAAGATCCAGCTTTGCTTATGGTCACTCAACCATTATGTCCGAGTATGTGTCGTGCGGTCTGCTCGCCGCAAATTCCAAGGACCGCTGAACTGGGCCAAAAGCATCCCAAGGCAGTTGCTCGGCAATATCAGGAGATAGCTTGCATGATGGGTGACAATGGTTAATTTTGTCCACCTGTGATACCGCTGTGTGCGTTTGCCTTGTCGCATTAGAAAATGGCGAGAGACAAAGCGGCTCTCCAGAGAGGGCGTTTTTTTCGGCATCATTGAAAATTTCTTTACAAAAATGGTTTTTGTGATATTCTTGGGAATTTGAGGAG
>Ga0315274_10000076_pt1 | contig 140144 bp, 108 predicted proteins | sample YL17G02_20_MG_FD_203700 | JGI IMG/M metagenome (GOLD analysis project Ga0315274, IMG submission 203700) | Sediment microbial communities from Yellowstone Lake, YNP, Wyoming, USA - YL17G02_20 | ecosystem: Environmental > Aquatic > Freshwater > Lake > Sediment | place: USA: Wyoming | collected...
AAGCAACAAAGGTCTATCAAACATTCCAATCTCTTTCAAATACTTTGTGGGACTAACTCGTGGCGGAACATAATCGGAATCTATAAATCCGATACGTTTATTAAATCTATACATCTTGCCCCTTCCATATTTGATAAAATCAATCTCATCTTTTGTCTCAGAGAGATGAATATGAAGTTTGAGATTATACTTTTCAGCAATCTCTTTGCTCAATTTGAAAAGATTCGGTGAAACGCTGTAGGGAGAATGAGGAGAAAATCCCGGTTTTATCAAATCATCTTGAGGGAAGTTGTTTAAAATGGCAATTTTTTCGTTCAATCGTGGAAGATAAAAATCCTCTTTCATTCCAAGAATCTCATAAAATAAAATTGCACGCAAACCAGATTCCTTCACAATAGAATAAGCAGTTCCCATATCAGTAATATCGGCGATAGTAGTAGTCCCTGATTTTAAGGACTCCTTTATGCCCATTTCATAAGAACGATTGAATTCTTCAGGGCTGATTAACTGTCTGAGTGAAACCAACCGCTTAAACCATCTCGTAATATAATGTGTAGGTCTAAACTTTCCCTTCATTATGGACAGGCTCAAGTGCGTATGGGCGTTGATGAGTCCTGGTAATATGATTGCATCGCGAAAATTGATTATTTTGTGATTATTTTTTTCATCAGGCTGAAGCGAAGTTTTAATGTCAACAACAGTCTTCCCATCCACAAAGATAAAAGCATTTCTCAGAAGAGTATGTTTTTTGCACCAAACAAAAGGTGCTGAATAAATTATCTTTTCCATAGATTTTTAAATAATTCTTAGGATCAAACAACACTATCGCAATTCAATTTTTAAGAAGTATTGTTCAATGTTATATGAAGTGCGGTAGCTTGTTACCGCTTCAATAATGTAAGGAATGGTTTAAAACCGTTCCCTACAAATTTTCGATAAACTAATTAATTTAATCTTTTTTGATAACCTCATAAATTAATCAATTCTTCAACTAAAATTCTTGCATATTAATTATAAACATCTAATTATTGAATTAAATTGTTTTTTAGAGAAAAGGGGACAGACGATACACGTCTATTTCCATTTGTTAAAGAAAGGGGATTAAAAATGAAACAGGGAAATGAATATGTTGTTCCAATCACCACAGAAGAACTTCTTGAAATATTACCTCATCGGTATCCGTTTCTTATGGTTGATAGAATAATCGAAATGGAAAAAGGGAAACGCATAGTCGGCATCAAAAACGTAACAGCCAATGAACCATACTTTCAGGGGCATTTTCCTGGTAGACCAATAATGCCGGGCGTTTTAATCCTGGAGGCAATGGCACAAACTGGGGCAGTCCTGATTATGAGTGAGCCTGAGCATAGAGGCAAACTCGCTTATTTCGTTACCATTGAAAATGTAAAATTCAAAAAACCTGTCTTGCCAGGTGACCAGCTCAGATTGGAGATAATAGTTTTGAAATTCCGTATGTCATTTGGCAAAGTCGAAGCCAAAGCATATGTGGGCGACACACTCGTTACTGAAGCTCAAATTGGTTTCGTTATTGGTGTATAAATAATTGAAATAACTGAGATTAACAAGACCAACTTTTTTATTGAACTATATATCTGATAATGATAGTCTTATTTTCTTAAATTTTTCTTTTGGAAATAAATTAGGTGGGAGGATTTTTATTTGGTTCATATAGATTCACGGGCAGTTATTCATCCGAAAGCTGAATTGGGAGAAAATGTTACAGTTGCCCCATTTGCCATCATCGGTGAGGATGTAAAAATCGGGGATAATACCTACATAGGTCCCAATGTATTCATTGATAAATGGGTCACAATTGGTAAAAATAACAAGATTTACAATGGAACTATTATTGGCACACCGCCACAGGATGTTAAGTACACAGACACCAAAACTTACGTAAGAATTGGTGATAATAATATTATTCGTGAGTATGTTACAATTAATAGAGGCACGATGGAAGAAAGTGCTACAGAAATCGGAAATAACAACTACTTAATGATAATGACTCACGTACCCCATAATTGCAAAATAGGTAACAATGTGACACTGATAAATCTTACGGGAATCTGTGGACACGTCATATTAGAAGATAATTGTGTTGTATCAGGATTATCAGGAATCCATCAGTATTGCAGAGTTGGAAAATTCGCTATGGTCGGTGGACACTCAAAAGTCGTGAAAGACGTTCCACCTTTTATAATGGTTGATGGTAATCCTGCAAGAGTCAGAGGATTAAACCTTGTTGGGCTAAAAAGAAATAACTTTTCCGATGACGAAATTTCCAATCTTAAAAAAGCTTACAAAATTATATTTATGGGTACCCAGACATTTGAAGAAGCAACGAGAACATTAAAAGATGAACTTTCTGGAGATAAAAATGTTATGTACTTAATAGAATTTTTACAAAACTCAGAAAGGGGTTTTACGAGATGATGGAGATTGATAAGTTAGGAGTAATTGCAGGAGAAGGCAACTTCCCCATTATATTTTCGAGAGAAGCGAAGAAGGCAAACGTTCCCGTTATTGCCTATGCTATAAATGGTTTAACCTCTTCTCAGCTTTCTAATTACGTCGACAAGATTTACTGGCTTAATCTCAGCCAAATCAGTAATATAATCAAACTCTTTAAAGAAGAAGGGATAAAATATGCAGTTATGGTCGGCAAGGTCCCTCAATCTATCATCCTTCAATACGACCAATTTGATGAGATAAGCCGTCAAATCCTGCAAAATCTTGATAATAAACAGGCAAACTCAATTCTAATGAGAGTGGTAGAGGAATTTGCTAAAGAAAACATAACTTTTATTGATACAAGCCTTTTCATAAAACATATGCTTGCCCCAACAGGTCTCATTACTTCAAACAGACCGCCTTCTGTAAGCGAAGAAAGGGATATTCAGTTTGGTTATGACCTTGCTAAAGTTGTGGCAGGTGTTGATATTGGTCAGACTATCATTGTCAAGAGCCAGATTGTAGTAGCCGTCGAAGCCATCGAAGGCACGGATATGACAATCCTGAGAGGAGGGAAATTAGGAGGTCCAGGAACTGTTGTGATAAAAGTGAGTAAGCCAAAACAGGATAAGAGATTTGATTTACCTATAGTTGGATTAGATACGATAAAGACTATGCGCTCAGCAAAAGCAAGTTGCATCGCAGTGAGTGCTGGTGAAACACTCCTCTTCGATAAAGATGAATGTGTCCAGCTTGCAGAAGAAGGCGATATCTGTATTATGGGATTATAAAAGGGATGGAAGATTGTTCTGGTTGAGCTTTTATTCACCCTTTAATTTCTTGAGATGCTCGTTAGCACGTTCAATGTGTTTCTGACTATTCTGACTTTCCCCTAATTTAAGAACAACTTCCCACTCATTGATAGCTTTCTCCAGCCATTGCGGGTTCCTTTCATAAATAATGGCGAGATTGTTATGGGCGGAAATATAATCAGGTTGAAGCTCAATTGCCTGAAGATAATGATTTATGGCTTCATCAAGTTTCTTTTCCTTTAATAACTCCATTGCCTTCTTACAAAGTTTATCAACCTCATCCTCGATGCTTTCCTTTTTCTCCACAGTAGTTATTACCTCAGGTTCAAGCACCTGTTCTCCCTTACCATGTCTTGTAGCAACTTTCTCTTTAGTAATTATCTTTTTGATTGTGAATCTTTCAGGTTCTTTTTTATCTTCGAACAAAACATCGGAGTCTTTAAAAACCTGATCTATTATCTCATCAGCTTCGGGTCCACTAAGTATATCGAAAATATTATCAAGTTTAGCCACACTCAAAATATCGAGAACCTCTTTAGAAGGATTGAGGATAATGATATTTGTATTATTTTTCTTACAAGTCATCTTAATCCCAACAAGGATTCCTAATCCAGCACTATCAATAAACTTTACCCAGTTTAGATTAATATATAAAAGCTTTGTAGTATAATCCAACCTGGGTATAATGGACTCCTTGAACTTTTTACACTCATCAAACACAATATCACCCTGAATGGATAAGAGCATATTCATACTTGCTTTTCGTAATTCTAAATTCATCCGCATCCTCCAGAAGAAAGGTGGTTGCTTTGAAGTTCTACTTTATATCAAGTTCCTGATCAAATTGGCTATCAAGGTCGAATTCTTGACCTCCACTCGCTTGAGGTTTTCCCGATTCCTGCTCCGATATGCCCAGTGCCGCCAGGGTATCTCTCCGCAAGTTTTCTATACCTGCTCTCTTCTTCCTTATCTCCTCAAATTCCTTCTTCATCTTATCCAGCTCAGCATCAATCTCCGCAAGCATTTCTTGAGTATTAACAAGAATCTCATTCATTCTCTTTTCCATCTTATCACTGATTGTCATAGTTGCCCTCCTCTTTGAATTTTGAGTGTATACTTTAAGCTGATTTAAATATATTTATCAAAAATTTAAATCAGATTCAAGTAATATTTCTTCTCTTATTTTCATCATAAATTATTATCGTAATTTTCCTTATGATTCTTTACAATTATTTATATATCTCATTCTAAGAATTCGGTAAACATTTTTTTATTAGATGCAAATTGAGACCTCTGAAATACTAACTAACATAGCCACGAAATCACACAAAATTTCACCTTGTAGGGAACAGTCGCGACTGTTCCCTACAATAATTCCCCTCTTGAGAAGGGTTAGGGGTGTGTAAATTAAATATTTCAGGGGTTTCAAGTCTCTAAAATTTATTGTTACCTTCATTCTTGATTTTATCCTGCTCTAAATGAAAATCATAACCTAATTTTTCTGATATTGTTTCTTTCGAAGCAAGTCCGAACTGATTATGTAATACTAAAGCATCTGTTTCCTCTTTCAAATTGCGGTGAATTAATGGGGGATATTGGATTTCACAATTTGTCGATGTGTCTTCAGGTAAAATTCCAAATGTAATAGCATTCGAAATGACACGCTTGAATATCTGCTTAAGTGGATAAGCGAAGAAATTTTGCCAATCCTGAAATTCCCTTACGGCTGGTGATTCCGCAACCATTGTTGAGCTGAAATTTGCATTCGATGCATCTGCTGTTACCATATATTCGGCAAGTCCTGACCCTGCGGCGATTGCTAATAAGATATTCCGACCATCATCTTTTGCATCGGGAGCATTTATATTCGGACTTAACATTTCATACTCGATATTATCTGAGGCAGTAAAAATTGTTCCAGGTCTAAACATTTCCTGTTTACCAGAATGAAGAGTAGAGCTTGCTTTCTGTTTCTCTACAACTGATGGAACTTGATGAGCAGATTTCACTTTTTTAATCAATGCAACCGCTGTTCTAACTTTATTCAGGACAAGCCTGTCTTTTAGCCAAGTATCATAGCTTGACAGAAATGGCATTATCACTTCTAAAATTGACCTTCCTCTCTTAACATTTGAATCAACCCCAATTTTAATATGAAGAAGCTGATATGCTGGAATTCTTTCGATTAGCTTACCATTGATGCTCCGATAATAAAACAGTGGTTTTTCAATGTCATCAAGTTCTGTCTCAATACCATAAGAATACTCTCCTGAAGGGTCATCAATCTCAATAGGGTCAATAAATCGAACATCTGTCAAGCCATTATCCCTTACGAAAAATCTGATAAAACATTCACCATCTCGGAATGACCGCATTATAATTTCTTTTAACCGTGTTGCACTAAAAGTTCTTTCCCTAAAAGCTTTCCAAATGTCAATTGTGTCAAGCAATATATCTTGACGATTTTCTGCTGATTGAAATAACACATCCTGACCAGCTATGAATTTGACAAGATTTCTAACTACAGAACGAGCGTATGGATTTTTATAGTATAGATATTGAGCTTGCTCAAGCATAGTCAATTGATCAAATGCATCCAAAGACTTATTAGAGCTTGTTAATCCTACCCAGCCTGGTTCAGATTTATCGATGATGGCATTTTTTGCTTCTTCGATTGCCTTTAGTGAAAGTTCAGTTTCTTTGATTGCTAATTCTTGCTGTAATTTCCTGAGCTTGAATAGTTTAAACATAATGATTCCTCCCGATTTTTCTATTTGATTCCGATATGAGACCACTGAAATATTACAAGTTTAGTAGTCGCAATCTTTAGATTGCGTTTATTTAGCACGGGCTAAAGCCTGTGGCTACCAATTTTATTGCGACATAAATGTCGCTTTACAGTTTTTCAGAGGTCTCAATTTAAGAATTTTTCTTATTGTTGATGACAGGATACAAGAAATGAGGAATCAAAATAAAGGGACATTATTTTTACTTTGAATTGTCCTTTATCAAATAAAGTGATGCATCAAATAAAAATTTTTTACCTATAATCAGAAATTAGTTGATTATTTAATATAACTATGTAGAGTTAACGCAAATTTTTCTATTTATTTGCCATCAAAATTCCTTACCAGAAGCCTTCTCTTATTGCATATAATAATTGTATATTATATTTTGTGATGATTCTTTAAACTTTAATCATATCGAATTGTTTTCACATAATTCATTAAAGAGGATATACCTATGAAAAGGTTCAGAATATTTTTTCTCATCTTTATTTCTTTATTATTAATATTTCTTCTCTATAGTTGTGCCCAAAAGAGTGGGGTGGCAGGAAAAACAAAAATTCGCTTTGCATACTGGGCATCGACAGCTGATGCTTACTTAATTGACGAACTTGTAAATACATTTGAGAAAGAAAACCCTGACATTGACGTAATACAAGAGATGATTCCCTGGGCAGCCTATCCGCAGAAAATGATGGTTCAGTTCGCCGCAAATACCGCACCTGATGTAATAATGACATCCACTGAACGAGCCTCTGTCTTCATCGAAAAGCAGGCACTCATCGATCTCTATCCATTTATCAATAAAGATACTGAAATTAATATAAAAGATTTTTATCCTGACCTTGTTGATAGAATGAGCAAGGATGGGAAGTTATATGTCTTACCGCGAGATATTGATCTTACCAATTGTGTTTATTATAATAAAAAGATATTCGATGAGGAAAAAGTCCCTTACCCAAAGGACGACTGGAATTGGGATGAATTTCTCAGTGTCTGCAAAAAAGTTACAAAAGACTTTAACAACGACGGGAAGATTGACCGATATGCTATAACGTTTTATGGCTTTTATAATATTCTCATTTATAGTAATGGTGGGATGATTGTGGATGATGTAAAAAATCCGGCACGATGCACGATTGATAATGAGAAATGTATCGAGGCAATGCAATTTTATAATGACCTCGTTTTTAAATATAAAGTTTCGCCTATCCCTGAGACGATTGTATCATCGCTTGGAATAGAAGAACCCGATTTATTCAAGGCTCAGAAGACAGCGATGTTCTTTGCGGGAATCTGGATGACACCCACATTTAATCAGGACATTACGGATTTTGATTGGGACGTTGTGATGTTTCCAAAAGGACCAAAAGGTCCAAGAAAATTCATTGCTGAAGGTTCGGGATATTCAATAACGAAATGTTCTAAAAATCCTGAGCTTGCTTGGAAATTAGTAAAGTTGCTTGGAGGTGAAAGAGGACAAAGAGTTCTGTCAAGAACAGGACTTGCCCAACCATCGATTATGAGTCTTGCTAATTCTCCGGTTTTCTTGACAGGTGGAAAACCTGAAAACAAGAAGATTGTAGTTGAAGGAGCAAAGATGGGCGTTTTTCGTCCATTTACTGCCAAGTGGGATATTATCGAAGAGAACTATCTCAATCCGCAGATGAATCTTATTATGTCTCCTGACCCATCTAACAGAATCCCTGTTGAAAAAGGGTTAAAAGACATTGCTCGGAAAATAAATAAGGAAATTTTTGAAAAAACGGAGTAATATTATTTAGGAATTTAACCGCAGAGGACGCAAAGAAAAAAAGGACACAAAGATTTTAACAGGATTTACAGGATATAGTTGATATATATGATTTGTTACTATGATTGTATGATTCCTTCGAATTTATTTCAAAAGTTTTTCAATTTCCTCATCAGTGAATTTCAACTGTCTCAATATCCTTTTGCAATATATCGGGTCCAAGTTTTTCTTCCCCATCTGGACAGGAGCAGAATATCTTTTTCCAGCAACTGTCCTTGTATATATAGCATGGTCGGTTGCCCCCTGCCTGACAAATACAGCACCGCCTTTTTCAAGTAATTTTATGAGTTCCTTGCTGGAGAATGAAGGTATCTTAGGCATATGATGGGACCTCATGCACCTCCATTGATCTTAAAATCAGACCTTTCTTTGGTTCTTTGTACCACTCAGGCTCTGTATCTCTTAAAAATTCAATTAACTCCTCTGCAGAAATAGGGGAGACAACAGTTTCTGGGTGCTTTTTTATATCTTCCAGATACAATTCTATTGCGGTTCTAAGATTTTTTTCTACATCCGCAAGGTCTTCTCCACGGGCAGAGAGATTTAGCTCCAAACATATAGCAACGTATTCAAGTTTGCTTTTGCGTATTATTGCGGTATATTTCTTCTCCATTGATTCTTTTCTCCAGTTCTTTATCAATTTTAATAATCTAATTTATTAAAAATTATCATCTTTAAAAAGTCAAGATATATGAGTAATGTGTTTGCGAACAATATTTCTTGAAAAGTTATTATGAGTCTTATACATATCGTATCGTAAAAATTTCATCTTATGAATATTTCTGGGGAAATTGAATAAAATTATTTAAAACTTAACCGCAGAGGACGCAAAGGAGACGCAGAGAGCACAGAGAAATTATTCCGTAAAATATAAGATGGTGCAGGATATATATCCTGCACCAAAATTATGGACAGGATGAATATCCTGTCCATCTTCTTATAAAAATATTACTTTGCGTTCTTTGCGGTTAAAATGGTTTTAATTTTATGAGAATTTCTAAAAGAGCTTTAAAAACAAACATTACAGGATATTTATTTATCTCTCCCTGGGTATTGGGATTCATCTTATTTGTTGGTGGACCCATCATTGCATCCGTGCTTTTAAGTTTTTGTGAGTGGGATATTATCTCAGGACTTAGAGGAATCAAATGGATTGGATTTGAGAACTACAAGAACCTGCTTGGATTTACGAAAATTGAAGGGCAATACATTCCAACAGACCCGTTCTTCTGGCAAAGCCTGAAAGTCACATTCATTTACTCATTGACAAGCGTGCCAATTGTATTATTTGTCTCGATTGTTACAGCGGTTTTATTGAATCAACAAATTCGGGGCGTTAAGATTTTCAGGACGGCATTTTATCTTCCAGTAATTTCAGCCAGTGTTGCAACAGCGATACTCTGGCGATGGGTCTTTAGTTATGAACACGGACTCTTCAATATAGTCCTTAGTTTTATAGGTCTTCAAGGACCGAACTGGCTTGGTAGCACAAGATGGGCATTAGCATCCTTTGTTCTAATGAGTATCTGGGGGATAGGCAATGCGATGATAATCAATCTTGCAGGATTGCAGGGGATTCCCCGACAACTTTATGAAGCGGCGGAAATTGATGGGGCGGGAAGTGTTAATAAATTTATTCACATCACTTTACCAATGCTCTCACCAGTTATATTTTTTAATCTGATTATCGGAACAATATACTCTTTTCAAGTCTTCACACAAGCACTCATTATGACAAATGGACAACCAGCCAATGCCACGCTCTTCTATGTGTTATATCTATATAGAGTTGCATTTGTATTTTACAAAATGGGATATGCCTCAGCGATGGCTTGGATTTTATTTGGCATCATCCTTGTCATTACGTTAATTCATTTTGGACTCGGCAGGAAATGGGTTCATTATCAGGGTGAAAATGTCTGAAACTTTAAACTTTAAACATAAAACTCTTAAACCATTTAAGCATTATGTATTACGATTGTGTATTTATGGTATTCTCATCGTTTTATCCGTAATTTTTATGCTCCCATTTTTATGGATGGTTGTAACCTCGATTAAAGGCTCTGATGCAATTATCGCAGGCAGTTTTTTCCCAAAGAAAGTTGAATTTGAGAATTTCAAACTTGTCTGGAAAGTTCTACCATTAGGAACGTTCTTTAAAAATACCTGCATCATAACCGCATTTTGTATTTTGGGTCAGGCACTTTCCGCTTCCCTTGTTGCCTTTGGATTTGCTCGAATCAAATTTAAAGGTAACAGAATTTTATTCTTACTCCTCATCAGCACAATGATGGTTCCCGGTCAAGTAACGATGATACCAACCTTTGCCCTTTTTAACACAATCGGATGGATTAATACGTTTTTACCATTGATAGTTCCAGCCTTCTTTGGTGGTGGAGCGTTCTTTATCTTTTTACTAAGGCAATTTTTTATGACCATTCCGAAAGAACTTGATGAAGCGGCAATTATTGATGGTTGCACAACATTTGGAATTTACCGACGGATACTATTACCTCTTTCAAAACCTGCTCTGACAACAGTTGTTGTGTTTTCATTCATATTCAACTGGAATGATTTTTTATATCCATTGGTATTCTTGCAGACACAGGACAAATACACGATTGCTGTAGGATTGCAGTTCTTCAAAGATGTCTATGCATCGAGATGGAATCTCCTTATGGCGGCATCTGTCATAGCCCTCCTCCCCGTCTTAACAGTCTTCTTCAGCGCCCAGAAATACTTTGTCGAAGGAATTGTAACAACAGGATTGAAAGAATAAAGATGTTATTCTTTTTTAAAATTTATTTCTATTTTGATTATTCCATATAAAAATACTAAAAATCTCAGGCTCTTGTTAGATACTCTCCTATATAATTTAAGTTAAAATTGCTTTTCGAAATACTTCTTGATTACTTCGGATAGTTGTTTTACAAAAATTATATCTATTTTGTTATTGAAAAGACATTGAATTAGTATTGTTGGTAATTTTATTAAAGGATGAAGAATGAAAGATTATCATATTAATGTCTTTTATAGTGAAGAGGATGAAGGATATATTGCTGATATACCAGATTTAAAGAATTGCTCGGCATTTGGTGAGTCGCCAGAAGAAGCATTACGAGAAGTACTAAAAGCAAAAGAAGCCTGGCTTAAAGCCGCAAGAGCTCGTGGAAAACCAGTTCCAAAGCCTTCTTATCGTCCATTGATTTACCATACGGCTTGAGCTATGGTTAATTAATAGGTTTATTATGAGCCCAACAACTATATGTAACACTTAAGAAAAGGGATTTTTTTAAAAGCCACCCTGTATTCACTATAACTCACCATCAAAAATATTGATTTTCGTTTTCCCCTGAAAATCTTCTTCACAAAATCCTTGAATTCAGACTTTTCATAATATACGAAATGGACTGTTTAAAAATAATTCAAATTAAGGAATTGAAACATTGGCTTTAAAATATTATTTACCTGAGAAGAAAGAAAGTAATCTAATCCAATTATTTAAAAAATATGTTTTTAGAGTAGAACCCGTTCCTGAAGTGCCTTATCATATTCAGATTCAAACGACGACTTATTGCAACGGACGTTGCGTTTTCTGCCCTTATATGGATACGAGCAAGAAACTTCCTCATGGCAATATGGATATGGATTTGTTTAAGAAGATTGTTGATGAGTGCCTTGAATTCGGCATTAAACACATTCGTCCTTATTTGATGAATGAACCTCTCTGCGATAAAACTCTTCCTGAGAAGATAAAATATCTGTCATTAAAAAAGACGGATGATTTTGTTGTAAAAATTAATACCAATGCATCACTTCTCGATGAAGAAATGGGAAGAAGACTCATTGAGGCTCAACTTGACAGAATCAATGTTAGCTTTCATGGTTCTACAAAAGAGATTTATGAGAAGTGTATGAACGGACTGGTATATGAAAAAGTGTTGTCAAATATAGAAAACTTTCTGAAACTGAAAGAGAAGATGGGATCCAGCAAACCTCATGTTAAAATTACGATGGTGAAGACAAAAAATATTGCTGATAAAATTCCTGAAATTAAACAGTTCTGGGTAGAAAGAGGTCTCAAAGTCAATATCCGACCGATGACAAACAGACTCAACAAGCGCATAGAAAGCCTGGACCTGAATGTTAACGACTGGGATACATTCACCTGGTGCAAAAGACTTAATGAACAGGCTTATGTTCTTTATAATGGCGATATGATTCTGTGTTGTAATGACTGGCTGAGAACAACAATTATGGGGAACTTAAGAGAACACACAATTAAAGAAATCTGGAATAATGAAAAATATTATAAGATAAGAAAACAATTTCTCAGTGGCAATGTGGATGGACTCATCTGCAAAGCTTGCTTGATGACTTAAGAATAACCGCAAAGGTTGCAGAAAAGGTGCAAAGAACGCAAAAAATGAAATTCTAATTTAATTACTTTATATAAATTCTCTGCGGTTCTTTGCGACTACTTTGTGTTCTTTACGGTTAATTATCTTCTAAATAAAAATTAGGAGGTTTGAACTTGCTAAGAAAAATATTTGTTCTTTCTTTGTTTTTTTCTATAATTCAATTACTTCCTTCATTCTCACAAACAAGTTATACTACTGATGATGCGGATTTCTGGATTGCAGGCGAAAATGTTGATGATAATCTTGGCAGAGATGTTGTGTCAGGAGATTTAAACGGTGACGGCTACGATGACCTTGCTGTTTCAGCTTCAGGAGCAAGTCCAAATGAGAGAACTGGTGCAGGAATTGTCTATGTCTTTTTTGGTAGTCATACTTTCCTGAATAAAAATAATGTGGATTTATCAATAGCCGAGGCGGATGTGAAAATTTTAGGTGCTTTAGCTGATGATGAATTAGGAATGTCACTCGGTGTTGGAAATATAATGAATAATGGTCGCAAAAGTCTTCTTATTGGGGCGCCATATAGAAGTGCAAGTAACGGAGCTGTTTTTGTCATTACATTTCCATCGGATTTTTATGGTCCACAGATTTTAGATTTAGCTTCTCCAACAGGCTCGCAATCTATTGTTACGATTATTGGAAATAGTGGTGATTATATCGGCAGAGCTGTTGGTGCGGGAGATATGAATGGGGATGGTTTTGATGAGATTATGATAGGAGGTCATTATTTTTTTACCAATGGTGTTGGATATGTTGTAAAGAATAGTGGTTCATATACAAATGAGCAGACAATTAATCTCTCAAGTAGCAGTAATTATCACTGGAAAATGACTGCTGCTGAATCATTGGATTTATTAGGTGATTCTGTTCTGGGAGCAGATATAAATGGTGATTCAAAAGCGGATTTCATTATTGGTGCCGCTTTTGCTGGAAGCATAGCTGGCAATGATTCTACGGGAAGAGTTTACGTAATGTTTGGAACGAGTTCTCTTCCAACTGGTGTTACAGTAGGTGCCAACTCTGCAACCCTGATAATAAGAGGGAGACTCGATACGAGCGATTCCAATCCGACTAGTGCGGACTATGACAATTTTGGTGGGGCTTTGGCTTCAGGCGATGTTAATGCTGATGGCATTAAGGATTTGATTATCGGTGCCAGTGACGATGAAATTGATAGAGACGGTGCAGAAGCAATTGGAATGACTTATGTGGTTTATGGGAGGGCTTCATTTCCATCATTAATTAATTTATCACCAGCCATAAAAGGTGGAGCAAGTCCAGCAGATATTGCAATCATCGGAGCAACAAATGTTGCTGGAAGAATTGGTGACAGTGTCGCATCGGGAAGAATTAACCTTGATTCCATCGATGACATTCTTACAGAGGCACCATCTGTAGGGGTCAATAGCGAGGGCAGAGTCTTCATAATTTATGGACGATATTATTTTCCTCCACAATTTACAGTTAATCTTCTGAATAATGAAGAAGACATTGTTATAAACGGTAACATCGACAATTTCTCATCAGTCGAGTCGATAACAACTGGTGATGCGAACAATGATGGGATATCAGAGATTTATTGGGGTGGACCATTCTTAAGCCAGGATATAGAAAGCGAGTTAAGTCAGGATATAAGAGGCTGGTGCGGAAAGGCATTTATTTTTCAATTAATGCATTTAACAAATGTGAAAAGCAATTGGGATTTTTATGAATAGTTTGTAGTAGGGGACAGGCATGCCTGTCCCCTACATTAAAATTCACTGCGAATCTTTGCGACCACTTTGCGTTCTTTGCGGTTTCGCATTTTTGTATACGAGCATATTCAATATGCCCCTACAACACAATATAGTCAACGATTTCCTTAATATTTGTATTTGTGGTAAAGATTGCAGTTTCAGGATGAGGGAATTTGATGCGGAATTCTTCCAAGATTTCGTTTCGCACTGCGACTATGAGAACTCCTTTGAAGTCTTGAAAGAGATTTGTTAAAAGCTCGTAAAATCCGCCTCCGCGCATCTCAAGAGGCCCGACTTCATCTATGATAATCACATCGAATTCTCGAGTATTGAATAACCAATCAATTGCTTTATTAAAAACTTGTTCATAGAAGAAATATTTTCCAATTGTGATGTTCGTATCAAATTTTCTTTGTGTTGCAAGGGGAACTTCTTCATCTGTTGCTATGTTCTTCAAATGATAGGAAACTTTTTTACCTTTTTCAAACTCTGCGATACTTAAAAATCCCCCGACAGAAATATTTTTTGCTTTCAAAGCATTAGAGATTTTTTCTAATGTTTGCGTTTTCCCCGAATTAATTTCTGATGTTATTATGACTAAACTCTTCATAACTGATTAATCCTTTTAAAAAAATTTATTTTACCGCAAAGGTCGCAAAGAAGTCGCAAAGTTCGCAAAGAGAAATAGAACGCGGACAAATACGGATTAATACAGATTTTCGCAGATTAAATATCTGTGAAAATCAGTTTAAATCTGTGGTCTATTCTTTCATTTTTTTTGTGACCTCTGCGGTTAAATTTTTTATTTCCTGTTTTTTCTGTCTAAGAATTTTTTAAGTTGTTGGAGTGAAAAAGTATTCAGAACATTTTTCTTTGTCAACCAACCTCGTCTTGCCGTCGCAATTCCGAAACGAATCATATTAAGTTCACTTATCTTGTGTGCATCAGTATTAATCGCAAGCATAACACCTTTCATCACTGCATTTCTCGCATTAACATCGTTTAAATCAAGCCTATCATAATACGAATTTATCTCCAATGCCTTCTTATATCCTGCTGCTTTCTCAATCACTAACTCCAAGTCTACAGCATAAGGGTCTCTTTGATTGATTACTCTTCCAGTCGGATGAGCAATAATATCCACATAAGGATTCTCAATCGCTTGAAGAATTCTGTTTGTGATTTGTTCTTTACTTTCTTTGAATCCTGAATGAATGGCGGCAACAACAATATCAAGTTTCTTAAGAATAGATTCTGGATAATCAAGCTCTCCATTTGGTTTTATATCAACTTCAGAGCCTTTTAAAACAGTTATTCCCTTCAGTTTTCCATTCAGTTTATCAATCTCATTCAACTGCTTTTTAATTCTATCAATTGAAAGTCCGTTTGCGACTTTAACGGCTTGAGAATGGTCGCAGATAGCGATATATTTATATCCCAATTTTTTTGCAGCATTTGCGATTTCTTCGATAGAATTTCTCCCATCACTCCATTTAGAATGGACGTGAAGGTCTCCTTGAATATCTGACGGTTCAATCAGTTCTGGTAAGGCATCGTTTAGAGAAGCTTCGATTTCTCCTCTATCTTCACGAAGTTCTGGCGGAATCCACTTCATTCCGAGCTTCGCATACATTTCCTCTTCTGTCTTACCGCAAATCCATTTTTCTCCTCTGAATATTCCATATTCACTAATTTTCAGACCTTTGTCCTTTGCTAAAGTTCGTAAATGAATATTGTGTTCCTTTGAACCTGTAAAATACAATAGTGCAGAACCGTATTCATCCTCATTAAGAACACGCAAATCCACTTGCAATCCATTTTTGAGAAGAATGCTTCCTTTGGTTTCACCAACATCGAGAACAGTGTGAACGAATGGAAGTTCACTAAAAGCCTTTACAACTTCGAGACCGTTATCGGCAATGGCAAGTATGTCAATATCACCAATCGTCTCTTTCATTCGTCTCAATGAACCTGCTGCATCCGTATGACGAACCCCATTTATCTTTTTTATGGCGTTTATAATATCTTCAGCAAGAGGCAAAGCCTCACCGAGTAATATCCTTTTTCGTCGCATATAAAACAGCTCAATTCCCCTCTTGATGTTCTCTATAGTCTTTTCACGAATTCCGGGAACAGTGAGAAGGCTACCGCTTTCTACAGCTTTTTTTAAATCATCAATATTGTTAATGGAAAGAATCTTATTAAATTTTGCGACAGTCTTAGGACCCAATCCGGAGATTTCTAATAATTCAAGGAGCCCTTCTGGAACCTGGCTTTTGAGTTTTTCGTAAGCAGACATTTTTCCTGTCTGAATAAATTCGACTATTTTTTTTGCCAGTTCTATCCCGATGCCGGGAAGTTCATTTAACCTATCTGCCTTTGCTATTTCTGCGATGTCCTCAGACAAATCACGCAATACAAGAGCCGCCTTATAATAGGCTCGAATCTTGAATACATTTTCACCCTGTAATTCCAAAATCTGTCCCATTTCGTCGAAGATATCTGCTATTGCAGAATTAAGTGACTCCTGTGCTGACATAGTCTTTCCTCAAAAAAATAATTTGCTATCATTATTAATGCAAATTAAGAACTTTGTAAAGATATTTTATTAGTCCTTATCTTTTCATTGGACAATATTATTATTGGAGTTGTAAAGAATTCCATTGAAAGAAATTGTTGATATATGTTTATCTAACAAGAATATATTAGGGTAGAAGACATACCGGAGGAATAATATTTATGCAATATACTCAGCTTGGAATACGTGGACCAAAAGTCTCAACAGTCGGGTTTGGTGCCTGGGCAATTGGTGGTACGAACTGGGGGAAAACGGATGATGAGGTCTCGAAAAAGGCTCTGCATCAAGCTCTGGATGAGGGAGTTACATTAATTGACACAGCGGATGTTTATGGGTTTGGTCATTCAGAATTGCTTATTGCAGAAGTAATAAAGGAAAGAGGCAAGGGTGATGTTATCATCGCCACGAAGGCAGGTAATGACTTCTATTTCGCCAGTGAAAAAGACGATACAGGCTATGGTCCCATTAAACAAAATTATGAGAAAAAATATTTAATATACGCCGCAGAACAAAGCTTGAAACGACTCGGTCTTGAAACGCTTGATATACTTCAACTTCACAGCGGTAATCTTGAAAATCTTGATTGTGATGAACCCTGGGAGGCTCTTGAAATACTTAAGAAGCAAGGGAAAATTAAATATGCCGGCTTGAGCGTTCAATCATTTAAAGAAACAGAACAGGCGTTTCTTCTTGACCGTTATCATAAAATACTCGATTGTATTCAAGTCCGATACAATCTCTTAGAGCGTGAAGCTGAAAAGGAATTATTTCCAAAAGCTCAGAAATATGAACTCGGTGTGATAGTTCGAATTCCTCTTCTATTTGGTTTATTAACAGGGAAATTCACACGTGAGAGTAAATTTGAAGAGGATGACCATCGCCGATTTAATCTCTCACCGGAAAAATTAGACGATCATCTTACATCACTTGAAAACTTACAACCACTATTTGATAAATATCCAAATCAGACAAAAGCACAAGTCAGTTTACGTTTTTGCATTTCACATCCTGCCTGCCACACAGTAATACCCGGTGCCAAGACCCCACAGCAGGTGATTGACAACTGTGCTGCATCAGACTTTGGTCCAATTTTCAAAGATGATATTCCCGCTCTTGAATAAAAAGCTAAAAAAATTAAATTGCCACAATAAATCTAAGCATAACTGCTTAATTCCCTTATCTTATCCCATATTTTTGAATCTGCAAGTCTACATTGATTCGATGGTTTAGAATAAATATCACTCTCCGTAATTACTTTCCAGATTTCTCCTAATGATTTCTGGCGGATATTACCAAAGGAAAGTGGCGTGAAATCGCAAGGAGAGACATCGCCATTCGCTCTTAAATGAATTTGTGCAACACCTGCAGGACACCCTTCCGCTGCACAAGGATAGGCAATGCTTGAAAACATCGTCTGGTGAATTATTCGTGGATAATCAGACTTCTCATTATACTTTTTCCTGAACCGCTTGATTTCGTTTATTTCATTATCACCAAGCATACAGCTCTGTTTATCTTTCAATTTCCCTGTAGCGATAACGTCAAAAAGAAATACTTCCAAAACATCCAGGCTCTTTCCTAAATCCATCATTGCATCAAGTTCCCCATCAACGATTTTCTCTTTGGTTATAAAAGTGGATAATCCTGTAAGAATCCCGTTTTTATGAAGCGAATTCTACGTCTTGCTGCAGGAGAACCTAATGGTGGGCTAAGCAATGAAAAAGCCTTGCCAGAGGAGACTTCAACAATTCTTTTATTCTTTATATAATAATTCTCTAAAGCCTCTCGATATTTCTCGATATTGTTTCTTATCATACTGCGCTGCCATTTCTGCAAAGAGCTTTCCATAAATATCTCCTTTTCAACAACTTAATTAATACCCTATTGATTTTTTAAAACTATTATGAATCATAATCTCCGAAAAACAACTATGTAAGTTCCATAAAAGCCTAATATTTCTATGGCATCAATGAATTATTATAATTTTCGAAAATTTATTACCGCATAAAATATATTTGAAAAGTAGAAACAGACGATACACGCTCGTTCCCATTTTCTCAAGAAATTAATGAGTAATTATTTTTAAAGATTTATAATCGCACTATTACATTTATGAGAATGCTTCTGGACTTTGGAGTGAGAAAAATGATTTTCAGAAGAAGAGCCATATGGAATTTGATATACTTGAGGGAGAAGCGCTGTAAAAGAGCTCGATACTGTCAAGAACAGGTGTTGCTGAACCTGTTGATTCTAATAAAATTTCTGTCTGAATTAATCGTGAATAAGTGGGGGGTTGAAAATGTAACGGTGAAGACGAGTAATATGCGCTCCAGGTTGCCGTATTAAGCTCTTCAGGTGTATTTCCGAATCTAAAGCGGTAACGAACAGATGTGTTTTCTGGGATTTCTGTAGCCATTTCGGCTTTGTTCCAATAAACTTGTGTACCTCCGTCAAATTGCATTGTTAGAGTTCCTGAAGGAAGATAAACCTTAGTATTGCTAAATAATTTTATGTAAAGGTCGCTATTGTCTTGTCGCTCAAAGTCAACAAGGTCAGTAGAAAAGAAGAGATTACCTTGAGGATATGAATTGCTTGAATTATAAGCAAGCTGAATTGAGTTTTTGGATTCTTGTGGACCAAGAAATACAAGAGCAAGCGTATCATTCAGGTATTCTGGTGGAATAGTCCAGTCGAGAGGTATGTATTGGATACCAGAACTGGCAAATTGAAATTTTGTTCTATTTAAAAGAGCATCATAAGAATAATCGGGAGAACCATCAGGCAAGGTGTCTCGTAATTGAATATCGATTGTTTCAATAGTTAGAGAATTAGTTACATTGATTTCGATGCCTGAAATATTTAAATCAGTGAGCTGAAATGTTTGAGCCACAAAATATCCTTTTTCTGAGACATAGGCTTGTGAATCAGAAGTGGATTGGTCTATTGAGAGATTTTGTGATTGATCGAAAATTTGAAAATAACAATCAAAATTTGGAATTGTAATCCAGTCGAGACTAAAGGCTCTGATTAAAATCCCATTAGGATATGGGTTTAGAATATTTATCCTCAGATTGGCGTTTCCACTTATAATTTTAAAGAGCAGAACATACGAACGACCATCAAGTTGAAGTCCCATGTAATTGAACCAAACTGTAGCAACCCCTGTTGTATTTAGGGTTGTGGTTCCGAAAGCAAGTAAACCGGAAGGATTATCGTCAGGAAAACCGCTGGGAAGAAGTGTGCGAAGCTCAATGCGATATTCAGTAGGTTGGGTAACTGTTGCGTTAAAAACAACTTTTGAAATGCCTGTGGCTTGTGGCACAAAGGTTTGTCCTATCCAGTAAGCACGGTGTAGCACATTTGTTGAGCTATTGTAGTTAGGCTGGTTGATAATCGTTTGTTGGGTTGTTGTGTAATTAAGAACAGCATTATTTATAGAGGAATCCACATCAATGTTTTGAGGATTACTATGATAAAATTCTGATTGAGTTGACCAGCGACGAGAACCATCTTTCACTTCTGCAAGGCTTACATTTCCATATTCATCTGATACAGCAACGACCACTCTGTCGGTTTCTGTTGTAGAATAAGAAAATTGATAGGAATCAGCAGAGATTTTTGAGGTTTCTAATCGAGAATATTCGTCGGAGTAATTTCTTGCAGCTACGTATGGTTGCAATTGATATATATCGGGGTCAGTGTTGATTGTAACAGTAATTGTGTTGCCAGATTTTTCCGTCGAGAGATTCAATGTTGGTGGAGTGGTATCAGAGCTTTGCAACCATTTTTGCATAGATTCCTTGGCTGTGCAATAGAGGAATTGAACGTCGGGATAAGTTGTTGCGGCACTGTGTAAAGCTGTATCAACGGAGGCAATCTGCTGGACATAATCAGCTTCATTCTGATGAGACCAGATGCAAACTACTTGCTCTTTACCTTGATTAGCAACGTTAAAAACCTGATTGGCGAAACTAACTGTAAAATCCTTCATATAAACGTGGCGGACTTCCCAACCTTTCATCGTGCCTGCGACTCGATAATTAGTATAACTGGGATGATAAGGGGTACAATCTGTCATATACGAACCGCCTTCCATTCGGAAAGGAAGCCATAGTTCAAGATATTGCTGGTATGGATTATCCATATAATTCCAACCCGAACGGAAGCTGACAGGATAAGTTGATTCATCAATGACCATCTGAGAGGTTGTCCATTCATAATCCCAGATAGTTTCTGCAAAGGTAGGAGCCATTGCCCATTCGGAACCTGTCCATTTAAAATGATGAAAATGGTATTCAAGGGCATCGCCCCAATTATCGAGTTCGTCTTGCCAATACTTTCTTATCTGATACATTGTTGTAGTGGAATTTGAATTAGTCCCTTTCTGAAACCAGCCCCCACCATGCATAAACCAGGTGACTTTAAAAGGATGTCCAAGACTATCAGTGTGAGTTGTTCTAAAGGTCGAATCAAAGACATCGTGGTAAACGCCATTGGGATTGGCAAAGACATCAAAATCGAATTCATTAGCATAAGTATAGGCATCATCACCACCAGAAGTGTTACTCCAGATAGACGTGTCCGAACTTAAAACGACATAGACGGTATTTGTGATTGCGAGTTGATTTAATAGAATAAAGATTATTGTTATGATTATGATTATAATATTCTTAGGACTCATTTTAATTTATTCTTTCCATATTGATATAATAATTATGCAAGTGGGAATTTACTCATTTTTTTCAAACATAATGTGAGAAGTCAATGATTTTCTAAATTTGCTATTGAGTTATTTTTTAGATAATTTATAAATAACATATAAAAAGAAAACCCCTCGTAAAGAGGGGTTTCTAAGATATTTTTAAATATATTACGAGAAAGCTCAGAGATACAATTCCCAGCTATGAGCACTGGCTGGTGGAGCAGGTTCACTGCGGATATTATCAAAATAACCGCCATGGTCATAAGCTTGAACATTAACAGTAGCACTATTTGTTCTATACATAACAGCTGCGCGACCTGCTGAAAATGTTGAATCGGTAACTTCAACAGTAGATTCGTCAACTGTGAAAGTTATCGAGGAACCACTACAACGAATTCCAAGCGTATGCCAACCTTGACTGACAGGAACAGCAGAACCAAGAAAATCGACTACTGGAACAACGGTCGAACCTTTATTAATTAAACTTAAATCACGGATGTCATCATCAGTACCAGTACCACTTTCGACTTGTCTATACAATATGCAAGGATATACATTACCTTCGCTTGAATCATATAGTAGAGCATAACATCCAGTGGGCCAACAAATCCAAGCCGCTCCTTCGACAGATAATTCTTGATTTGTAATATCGTAGTCTTGTTGAATACGTGCCGCCAAAGCCCATCGTACAAACTCATTATTAGAGGCATTGAGACCCGTATCTCTCCTAAGGAAAGCATCGACCTTTACATCATAGTTCTGATCATCCCACTCACCGAATCCAAGAGCGTTGTATCCTCCATCATCACCGACTAACACGGCATTATTAGGAGAGGTTGCACCAGGACGAGTATTAGCAAGATAGGCAGGAATAGTCCAGGCACGGTCAGGATTTGTATTACTGGCTAAAGTAACATTGTAAACAGGTGACTCGGTTTCACTTGGTTGTGAGTAGGAACCAGCAAAGACATTCATATAATTAACATCAGCCCCGGAGAGTCCCGCAGTTCCATTTGTTAATAGCTGAAAGCTCCAATCACCATTATATATGCCAGCTGGTCCGTCGTCGCTATTCCCTCCGCGTTGACCAGAATCAATCTGGTCTACAAATGTTACGGTATCAAGGTCTTGCGAATAACACAATGATATTAAGAGGATAAAAATAAAGGATAGTAAAATAGATTTTTTCATAATATTATTTCCTTTCGATTAAGATTGTGAGGAATTGTTTGGAGAATAAATCTTTGATTAAAAAATAATAATTTAGTTTGATACCCCTCCTTTCTACGATTTTAAAAAATTACTTTCTTTTAATTCTAATTACAAAGATTGTCAAGGAAAATCTCTTTATAATATAATCATTATATTTCTTTTTTACTTTGCTCTTTTATTTCAGTAGTGGATTTTTTGTGTTTATTGATAAGGACAAGATTTCTTGAATATACGATAAGACCCGATCCTTGACCGACTATAAAGACAGCACTATTGATATGAATAGCATAAATAAAAAGGATGAGTCCCCCAAGAATACTCAAGAACCAGAAGTAAGTTGGGATAATGCTTCTTTTTGCTCTTTCACTAACGATCCATTGAACGATAAATCGTGAGGCAAAAGCTGCTTGTCCTAAAAAACCAAATATCTCCCAGAGTTTATTTACTGTGGACATCCCAGACCATTTCGTTATCAAATCCTGTATGTTAAACATAGCTAATGTAATCAAAAAGTGTACATCCATTTCTATAACTCCTTTTCAATCTTGTAGTGTAGATATCGACGTTGCATCCATCTCACGGCGAATAAATCTCGTAAGGCTCTAAATAATCTGTTTCTGATATTGTATTTTGATTTTCCTCTTAATCGGGGAAGATGTCTAACAGGAATCTGCTTGACTTTATATCCTTCAAGTTTGACAAGAGTTGGCAAAAAGCGATGTAGCCCTGTGAATAGTTTTACTTTATTAAAACATTCCTTCTTGAATACTTTAAGGGGGCAGCCTGTGTCTATTATATCTTCATTTGTGAGTTTATTTCTAACCGAATTGGCAATCTTTGAGGAAATTTTCTTGATGAAATTATCCTGTCGTTTCTGTCTTATACCAACAACCATATCACAATCTTTGAGTTCATCGAGTAGTTTCAAAATATCATTCGCATCACTTTGCATATCGCCATCAAGCATACTAATTATTTCACCTTTTGCATTTCTAATCCCCGCATCTAAACCTGATGTCTGACCATAGTTCTTGTCGAATTTTAGAATCCTGATCTGCGGAAATTCTTTTTTCATTTTTATCATTTCATCAAGTGACCCGTCCTTTGACCCATCGTCAATAAATATAATTTCGTATTCTTTATTTAAAGGTTGCATTGATGAAACAATTTCTCTGACAAGTGATTGAATATTTTCTCTTTCATTTTTAATTGGGATTATAATAGATAAGTACATTCTTGTGTCCTCTTAAAATGATGTTGAATGACCCAAAATTTGCGAATTAATTTTGAAAATTAAGATTTAATAAATCGACTATAAAGTCAATTATTAAATTTTTTATGAACTTTCAAACAATCTTTGTCGTCTTATAATATAAAATGTCTAATTGATAATTGGGAGAGAAAAAATGAAACGTTTTATTTCAACCTTTTGCTTAATTATTTTACTTGTATTACTTTGTGTAAAAACCAATAGGGAAATTTTTTCTCAAACTAAGGAAATTATTCCATCGACTGAATCAAAAGAGAAGTTTAATACAAAACAATTTGATTGGCAACGAACTGACCAATACATCCCACCTAATTTCGAGAATTATTTTCCCGATGATGAGGAAGGTGGAAAGAAATTAGATGCATTGTGGAATGCGGATGGTAAGGATTCTCGGTCTGATGAAGAAATTTTATCAACAGTCCGTAATGGTCTGAGAAGAAGTTCTACACATAAGCTTTTTACCCTTCGCTGGATTGGAAATAAGTATATTTGGGGTAAACAACCGCAAAATCCAGAGGCAATTGAAATTATGTATCATGCTACAGATGGTGATAAGAATGACACACGTGGTCCTGCGATTTATTTTGGACTTTCGGTAGTTCAGCCAAAAACGCCAAATATTTTGAGGGCGCTTGTAGAAATTTGTATGGATGATGATGACCCGAATGATTTGGAACGAATTGCCTGGGGAACTCAAAATCAAAGAGAAGAAATTTTACTTTATCTGAAAACTTATCTGGATAACACAGATGATAAGATTAATGAGAAAGCTCAGATAGTTGATAAAATTTTAAAGGGTGAACTTAAAGCTTTTAAATGGGCGGAGGACAGGGCAAGAGAAAAAGCAAAAGTGGAATTTACAGATAAATTGCCAGAGATTAAAGAGAAACTCTTAAGCGGTGATTCACAGGTAAGAAAAGGTGTCATTAAACTCATTATGCAGAATTCAATAACGTTAATTATGGATGATTCGTTCATTGAGGCCTGGAAAGAGTGTGCGAAAGACAAAGATTCAGGAGTGCGAGCAGAAGTGGCACGAACTTTTGGTGAGCATTGGGTCTGGAGTTCAAGGGAACAGAAGCCAGAAGCGATTGATTTGATGATAGAACTTTCAAAAGATGAGAATCGTGAGGTTCGTCATAATGCGGTTTATTTTGGATTATCAACTGTTCGAGAGAAAAATGAAGCGGCTGTAAAGAGACTTCTTGAGATTGCTATGGATGATAAAGACCCGAATAATTATCAACGCATCACCTGGGGCATAAAAAGAAATAGAGATTTAGCAAAGAAAGTCCTTGAAGATTACATAAGTCAATATGAAACGAATCCCGATTTGGCTTACAAGGCATTCCAGATTTACGAAGATATGACAGGTGAGAAATCAGCGAATCCTGAAAGGTTTGAGAAGATAAAAGAAAAAATTTCCGCTGATATTAATGATGTCTACGTTATTGTGTTTACTGGTAAAGAATCATTTCAACCGAAAGATGGAGAAGAATTGTATAAAGAATTCGAGTCAAAAATTCCTGAAGGTATTAAGATACATGATTTCAGATGGAAAAAATGGAACAATACTATAGTCGGATATATCTACATCGATGGAACGCTTGAAAAGGACAAAGTGAAAAAAATGCTTGAGGAAAGCCCAAACCTTCAACTTCTCGAGACCGAATTCGCTCCAGAAGAAATGCAAAAGACGTTAAAGGAATCACCAGAATTTAAAAGTATTGAAGAGAATAAGTAAAAATTAGTTATTGCAAATTAAATTAATGTGTTCACAAGACAAGTAATTTTAGTGTACTTAAAATCTGATTGGCAATTTTCCGTATTTATGATTTGTATTAACCATTGCAATATAGTTTTCGAGTGGCACGTAGTCGGGAATGGTGTTGGAGGAGCCGAGACAGTAACCACCGTAAGGTGCCATTAGTTTCATCAATCGCTTTGCTTCTTCTGCGACATCTTCAGGCTTGCCTCTCGTTAATGGGAAATCCATTTCGAGATGTCCACATAAGCACAATTTATTTCCCACAACTTTTTTTACTTCAAGTATATTCATTGACTTGGGTTCAATTGGATGAATCGCATTGACTCCCATCTCAATAAAGTCATCGAATATTTCGTATAAGACTCCATCAGTGTGATAAATAAATGGACCATTAATTTTCCTCGCTGCCTCTGATATTCGTCTCACAAATTGCCAGAGATATTTCCGATAAACTTCAGGCTGAACTAATAATCCACCGGTGTAGGCAAGGTCATCACTATACCAGAGACACTTGACCACAGGATATTTGATTGCTTCTTCAAAACAGTATGTAATGATTCCACCAATTTTCTCAAACATCGCCTTGATTAATTCTTCATTTTCCACGAGGGCGTAAGAAAATTCTGTGAAGCCCATTAGATTCCAGACCTGAGTGAAAATGTCGCCTTGTTGGAAGATGACACCCATTCCTTTCGGGAGATATTTTTCTGCTTCTTTGAGATAGGAAAAATCAAATTCTTCTATTTGGGGCCAAGGGTAATTCTCGAATTCTTCCCTGGTGGTAATGAATCCTTTTCCTTCTGATGCCCAGCTGAACCGCTCCTGAAGCTTCTTTTGCGGTGTCCAATCGATTCTTATCGGTAGAATCGCATAGTCGTATCCTGCTTTATACCAGAACTCAATATTGTCTTTGACCGTGACCATTTCTCTGCCAAGAATCTTCGCTTTAATATCTTTGTGAACGGCTAATTCAATGAGTGGAACATAATCCGCTTTCTGACACAATATAGTTGCCCTGAATTGCTCAAAATTTGGTTCACGTGTTCGGTCAATTTGTAGCATTTGTTTTTCTCCCAATTGGATTATTTATAATTAAGCAATTTAAAATGGATATTGATAAAAAAGTCAAATATTAAAAAAATAATTGAGCCACGAAAGAACACAAAAAATCACGAAATTTTAATAATAAAATATCTGAACACTGATTAATGTTGATAATCACAGAGTTACGCAGATTTATTTTTTAATTAAAATCCGCGTTAATCGGTTTTTAATCCGCGTCATCTGTGTTCTATTATTCTTTTTTTGTGTTCTTTCGTGGCTGATCAGTTCTTGTATTTCGTCTCTCTGTAGCTTTAAAGGTTTATATTATCTGAGTTTCACAAGCAGATTGCAAATTTTATCTTCGATTTTAATGATTTCGTAGGGGTGGGTGGTGAAATTGTTGGCGAGTATGGAGAAGATAATTGTCTTCCCGTTTTGTGTTATTAAATAACCTGATAGAGCGCTTACGTATCGTATACTTCCTGTCTTGGCAAATATTTTTCCTCCTGTCTCTTTCCCTCCCAATCTGTATTTGAGGGTTCCCGATATTCCTGAAACAGGAAGTGATTTTTGAAAATCTGTGTAATAGTCACTATTAGCAACGTGCCGTAAGACTTTTACTAAAGCGTCAGGAGAGACGAGATTCAGTCGGGATAATCCTGAGCCGTCCGCAATGTTTATTTGATTCATTTTGACATCAATTTTCTGGAGAAATTTGTTTATGGCTTTTTCTCCTGTTTCAAAAGAGCCTCGACCATAACAATAATAACCAAATGTCTTGAATAACTGTTCAGCATAGAAATTGAGACTATCTTTGTTCATCATTTTAATGATAGTTCGTAGTTCAGGAGATTCGTATACGGTCAAGAGATTTTCAGGAGTTTCAAATTTTCTATACAAGCCCGTGTTCTCAACAATAGCTTGTTCTGTAACTGAAATACCTTCACTCTCAATAATCTCTTTTAATACAATGACAAAATACAAAGAAGGATTATCAATAGTATAATTGGCGCATTGAGTTTTGGAGTCGATGCCGAGACTTCCAGTGACGATAAATACATTTCCACCATCTTCTCGATCAACGCTTAATCTCGAGCCAATGCCTTTCTGACCAGTTGTTGCGGTATTAATAATTTTGACAGCAGAAGTCTCAGGGATAGAGTTGACAGTAATTTTTTCGCCGAGTTTGTTAGATGGTGTGAATTGCAAAACGATGCAATTTTCATCGAAGGCTAATCCGCTAACTTGAGCTGAGAAATTGTCGAGTTCATTATCTTTAGTCCAGCCTCTGCCGAATCTGTCATTGTCGAAACAGGAATCATCACCAATGATACTACCATTAATTTTTTTTATTCCTTTTTCTTTTAAATCCTTTGCCCAACGTTTGAAAACAGAAAGTGATGTATCATTATTTGGAGAACGATAGGAGAAAGTTGGGTCGCCACTTCCTCTAATTATGAGGTCACCATTGAGAATTCCATCGGATGAAATCTCACCATTTTTGTAGATATAGGTTTTATATACATAATTAGGTTTCAGAATTTCTAAAGCGGATGCTGTAGTAATAATTTTCATATTTGAGGCGGGAAGAAAATTTTTCTCCGCATTCTTTTCATAAATCACATCCCCATCTTCGAGAGATTCGATTTTTATTCCCCAGTGAATACCGTTTGATTTAGCATTGATTGCCTTTTCAATTTCTTGTGCGATTTCGTTTTTTGAGAAATACTGTTTAGTTTGAGCCGCGATGAGTAAGGAGGATAAGATTATTAAAGCAAATACTTTTTTCATAACAGCCTTTTTTAGTCGAATTAACAAAAATTATTTTAATAAGCCACAGAGAACACAGAGAAAATAAAACGAGACACAGATAAACGAAACACTATTAAAATAATTCAGATTAGAAAAGTATTGATAAGTGATTTAGTTGTCAAAATTTATTTCTGGTTTTTTATAGAAGGATTAATTGAGGGAGTATTTGAGCAAACACATTAATAATACATCCAATAAGATGTATCTGTTAAGTTAGGTAAATCTAAATAGTCAATTAACGCAATTGCCATTGCACGACCAAGCAATCTATAATCCTCTGCTGTAATCCAGTCATCATCGGTGATACGCTTCCGGAAATGTCCCTCGTGAGTCATAGCCATTACATTCTCTCCCCAATTGTTCCAGAAGTAAGATTCGATAAAGTAATACGCATGCAATTGACTGGTTTGAGGGTCGAGATTATCAAATAAAGTAGTAGTGTTGTTAAAGTCATCAATATAATTTTGCTCGATGATTTCAAAATTAGCAGTAACGCTTGGTTGAAGATGTTTATAGAAAAACGTATCGATATAATTCCCCTGTGTAGAATGTAAATTAAGAGACACCTCAATTGGATTAGTACCCGCCATAAAGGCATCCACTTGATTTTTAAGATTTAAAACCTCAGGCAAAGTTACGGGGTCACCCCAACCTCTTTCTGGGTCAAATCCCTGCGAATCCCATCGAGTGTGTCCAAGAAAAACCCCATCGACATTTTCTAAGGGAACAACGTTGAATATACAATACCTTCGCAAACGTTCACCCCATATTGAATTTTCGACTATCTGTTCGAGAAATCCTAATAAAATATGAGTAGATGTAACTTCTCCAGAATGAGCTCGCGAATGCACCCATACCCGGTGTTTATCCGTATCAGAAACGCTTGTATTAGTAACTGTCGCCATCAACATATCTCGCTCTTGATAGCTCTGTCCGATTACTTGAGAGGTAGCATACGCTGTGCTGTTGACCAAATCGAAGACTCTCTGGTAAGTTTCACTCATTCCCGATGGATAGAAAAAGGCGAGTTCTGCAAAGTCTTCTGTTGCCCCAAAAGTCAAAAGAACCTGACTAAGAGAAGGAGCTTCAGAATCTAATAATCGTCTCCAATTGACTCCATCTAAGCTGATTACAGGTCGAGGGCTGTTCGAGTGGTCAATGTTGAGAGTTATAGTTCGCCCCGCTACACCTGTCATCTTGAAACGAAACCAGTATTTCGCCGATCCTAAAGCGCCCGGCTCCGAATATATTGTGCAATCAAATGTATTTGTCCCTGCTGATATTACGTCCACTAAACTTCCATTGTCATAATCAGAGGTAAAGATTATTCCTTGCAGAGTTGTAGTCATTTTTTGCGGAGTCGCCTCCAGAACTGGCTTACCAAAAATTAAAAACTCCAGGTATTTTTCATAGGAGAATTCATATTCCTGGTCATCAATACAATCACTAAAAACCAGATTAGACAAAAAAATAATACCAAGAATAAGAATTATAAAATATCTCATTGTGGTCACCTTTTGGATTGCGAAAGCTTGCTTTCGCTTTTCTATGCAGAAACTTGTTTCTGCAGTAGGGACGCATATATGCGTCCCCTACAATTATGCGAGACCAAGGTCTCGCTGTTAAAAGCGGTAGCAAGCTACCGCACTCTACACAAAATTGCACAATACTTTTTGAAAACATATAATCTCACACCACAGGATTTGCGTGGTGTCATTGCGAATGGTCTAATCCCCTATTCTACTTTAGTTTATTCAGAACTTCTTTTGTAATTTTTTCGATGAGGTCTTTATCAATGGAAGGAAGTGTAGATGTTTTTACGGAACTGAGTCCGGGACAGGCTTTGCAGGTGTCACAAGGTGCTTTGGAATCATCAAGTTCTACGCCTTCTTTTATGGCATAGAGTCGTTTCATTTGTTCAGGAGTGAGTTGTTTATAGTTCCCAATCTGCTTAGCGAGAATTAATATTTTGCAATACTGGTCAATCATTTCCATTTTGTGATAAGCTTGGAGGATATCATTATCAGCAGTTACGACACCGTGATTAGAAAGTATCAAGACAGAATGGTTACGAATAAAGGGGCTAATAGTTTCAGGAAGTTCTTGAGTTCCGGGAGTTCCATAAGTAGTGATAGGAATATAACCTATACAAATTTCAACTTCAGGTAGAATGCACATTGGGAGCGGTTCTCCGGTGATTGCATAAGCCGTTGCGTGAGGAGGATGAGCATGAACGACCGCTTTAAAATCCTGCCGCTCTTTATAAATCGCAAGGTGCATCTTGATTTCAGATGTGACTTTGAGTTTTCCTTCTAATTGATTTCCTTCCATATCAATTTTCGCAAGGTCTTCAGGTCGCATAAATCCTTTGCTAATAAGAGTGGGTGTAGCTAATACGACATTTTCTGATAAACGATAAGAAAAATTCCCATCATTGGCGGATACAAAGCCTCTCTGCCAGGTTCGTCTACCTATCTCACAAATCAGATTTCTAATTTCCCATTCGAACATAAAGTTGTTTTTTCTCCAGTGTTCAAACAATGTATGTAGGGAACAGGCGGGCCTATTCCTTACATATAAGCGAGACCAAGGTCTCGTCTAATAAAGCGGTAGCAAGCTATCGCACTCCACATAAAGTCAATTTCATTTATGGGTAAAAATTATAAATTTTTTCTTACAACATCAACCGTAGCTCTGGCAACAATTATTTCTTCGTTTGTTGGGACAATGAGGATTTTCACTTTTGATTCTCTTGAACTAATATCTATCTCTTTTATTTCTTTTGAAACATTTTTATTTTTTTCAGCATCTATTTTAATGCCTAAAAATTCAAGCCCCGAGCATATTTTTTCTCTTATTAAGTCAGAGCGTTCGCCGATTCCTCCTGTGAATGCGAGAACATCTAAACCTTCAAGAATCGCAATGTAAGAGCCTATGTATTTTTTTACGTTATAGACAAATGTATCAATGGCAAGTAAAGATCGTTCATTGCCATTTTTCGCGGATTCTACTATATCCTTCATCTCACCACTCACACCTGAAATTCCCAATAATCCGCTTTCTTTCGATAATTTTTTTATTACATCGTCAACAGTGAGATTTTCTTTTTTCATCAGATAAAGAACTACGAAGGGGTCAAGGTCTCCGGGTCTTGTGGAATGCGGAATTCCTGACTGTGGTGAAAATCCCATTGAGGTGTCGATTGATTTGCCCCCTTTAACTGCGCAGATTGAGGAGCTTCCGCCTAAATGACAGATAATTTGCTTTAAATTATTTTTTCCTAATATTTTTGTTACTCGCTCTGAGACATATCTTAGAGAGGCGCCGTGAAAACCGTATTTTCTGATACCATATTTTTCAATCCATTCATAGGGAAGTCCATAACAGTATGCGTATTCAGGAATGGTCTTGTGAAAAGCGGGTTCGAATAATCCAACGAGAGGTTTTCCTGGCAGTAATTGTTTAATGTTTTTAATTGCATTGATGTATGGCGGATTATGAGAGGGTGCGATTGGTATAAATTCTTCCATCTTCTGAATGACATCATCGGTAAGTAGAACAGCATCGTTAATACCTTTTGCAATAACAGTTTTAAAGCCGACAGCAGTGATTTCGTTTATATTGCTGACGATTTTTGCATCATTGATGATAAACTTTAGTATTTTGTCTAAGCCGGCATTATAATTTGCGAATGATTCTATGCCTTGACGTGTAGTTCCATCTTTTGATGAGAATTTAAACTCGGACTTTTCTTTACTAATGCCTTCGATTTTTCCTTCAGCGAGAATTATCTCATTATCCATTTCATATAATTTGAATTTGAGGGATGTTGAACCCACATTAACAACAATGACTATCATAAATAAGTCCTCCACGAAAGAAAAGTAAATGGTAGAACGGGCATCTTGCCTGTTTATTCATCGGACAGACAAGATGTCTGTCCCACCAATTATTGAGCAAGACTTTTGACAGATGAACAAAGATAACCACTGAAAATATGTTATTCACGGTGCTTTCTGCAGATTCAATACCTTTGATTTCAAAAATTTAATTATAGACACTTTTTAATTATATTTGGTTGAAATGCAATATAAAATATTGATAAGTTACATATAAATATATTAAGGATTAAAGAGAGTAAAAATCGAACCACGAAAACACGAAATAAATAATAGAACACGGATGACACAGATTAAAACGGATAATCACGGATTTAATTAAAAAAATAAATCCGTGTATATCCATAATTATCCGCGTTAATCTGCGTCTAAATATCTTACAATTAAAATTTCGTGATATTTCGTCTCCTTTCGTGGCTAATTTTTTCTTCTAAGATTTTTGGGAATAAACTAATAATGACAAAGAAAATTAGCAAAAGAAGAATTTTAGAGTTTATTGATATAGATGTTGTCAGACAACTTCTAAATTATTTTACACGAGCGACAGGATTAGGTGTTTTATTTCTTAATGATGAAGGTAACGAGCTTTTATCTGTAGGTGGAAAGGAGTTTCAATCTGAGTTCTGTTCATTAGTACATTCAACAAGGTTGGGGAAGAAACGATGCCAGGAAATGTTTAAAAAAGCGGGTCAAGAGGCAATGAGATGGGGTTCACCATATATTTTTAACTGTTATCTTGGGCTTATGGAATGGGCTGTTCCTGTTGCGATTGAAAATGAACTTATCGGGATGTTTATTTGTGGTCAGATATTGATTCAGGATATGGACGACTTGAGTTATATAGATGTAATCAAGCAATGTAGAGATTTTGGGTTGAAGGATAAAAGCGTAAATGAAGCGTTGGAAAAAGTGAAAATTCTATCGGGGGAAAAAGTTCAGGCGGCGGCTGAGATGTTGTTCTTGATCAGTAATACGCTGGTGAAATCTGCACATAAGATGCTTGAGCAAAGAAGAGAAATACTTGAACAGCAATCACGTCTTGCGGAAGAAATTCATCTCAGGAAAGATATGGGCATTACTCTTCTTTATCCACAGGAAAAAGAGAAGGAGCTAATTGGTCTTGTCAAATTGGGAGATAAAGTGGGTGCGAAGGCGATTCTGAATCAGATTTTAGGGAATATCCTCGTTAATAACTATGAGGATTTGATGACGGCAAAGGGGAGATTACTCGAGTTAATGGTATTGCTTTCAAGGTCAGCGATGGAAGCGGGTGCGGATAGGAAGGAAATTTTCAAGGCTTATGATAATTATTTGAAAGATTTTACCAGGATTAATTCTCAAGAAAAGTTATGTAACTGGATAGTGAATTGTCTGGATGACTTCACAGATTCCATTTATAAATTAAGGAATGTAGAGAGAATAACATTAATTTCCAGAGGACTTGATTATATAAAAGAGTATTGCTGTGAAAAAATTACTCTGGAAGATGTGGCTCATTATGTTCATAAAAGCCCGTTTTATTTCAGTCACATTATTAAGGACGAGACAGGATTGACCTTCAATGATTATCTGACTAAGATGAGAGTAGAAAAGGCAAAGGAACTTTTAAAAGATAGTAACCTCTCGATAGCCACTATTGCGATTGAGGTGGGATATAATGACCAGAGTTATTTTAGTAAAGTTTTTAAATACTGGGAAGGAATCACGCCAGCAAGGTATAGGAAAAAAGTTCTGTAATCCTATTATCAATTATGTGGGGAATGGTTTGAAACCGATAACTAATGATTAAAAAGACAATCATTTCAATAGGTTATTTCAAAAAGGGTGACATTGTTTTTTGTATAGAGGGGGTTAAGATGTTGGTTCCAGAAATCCCAATTTACCTTGGATTCGGGGCGGTTGAAATTGATGACAATATGCGTTACATTTAAATCTCGGAGTTGTTCAAGTGTGGAATGTATATTTGCGTTCCCTACAATTCCCCTCTTGAGAGGGGTTAGTGGTGTGTAATTCAAATCGAGTTTGAAGAAGGCTCCATATCCAAAGATGTCTCCGATGACTTTGTTTTTGTATAAGTATTTTTTTGATGGGTCACGATATGTATAAATGATAGCGTTATCTGGTAAATAAGTGTTAGCAAAATGGATTGTGGGATAGGATTCGATACAGTTATTGTAAAACTGAACTTTTTGCGAATAGTCGTGAGGGATATTTTTTAAGAGATTAAAAAATGAATTGTAAGCCATTAGGTGTAAAATCGTTCCGAGAATAATGAATAGAACGGAGATTAATCTTATCCAATCTTTACGTTTATCTAAATTAAATCTTATCCTGTGATTTTTATCTTCTTCAGATTGGGAGCTGGAATCGACCCAACCGTTTATTCTGACAATGGAATAACCTGCGATAATTGAGAAAAGGATTAAGACGGGGAGAATAAATCTCATCTGTTGTGATGTCCAAAACCAAATCAAAAGAAACAGAATAGAATAGAAGAGGAATGATTTTATTATTCCGGAAATGTTTTTTATAAAAATTAAAGGGAGTGAAAAGATTAATAGAAATATTCCCGGATTTCCTTGAAATTCTTTTCGGAAGATAATCGTCGTTACTGGAAGAAGTAGAAAATGAATCACACTTCTTCCTACACCATCATAGCTTCTAAGAGATTCTTTGAGAGTTGCCACATCTTGAGGGGTAATATATTCTCCACCACCAAATATTTTTGTGAAGAACGGGATGAATGGATTACCTGTATAAAGGAAAGCCCTATAATACCATAGGGAAGCTACAATCAATGAGGTAAAAATCAAGATTAAGGTGGAAATAAAAACGAATACTAAACTTTTTTTCTGCAACAGTGTTTTTTGAAAAATGGCAATCGTCATAAGCGTAAGCACAATCAGGGCTGTGTGCTTCGTTCCCATAGCGAATCCGAGAAGTAATGCGGATAGGATAAGCCAGCAATAATTTTTGTAATTTGTAGGCTGAGAATTCATTTCTGTCCCCAACTTATACCAGATAACAAATGCGAATATGGATAAGAATACGTAGAATGTTAGTCCCAAATCGACATATGCAGTGGGAGATAAATAACCAATATTGGGAATGGTATAAAAGATGAAGGCGGATAAGAATGCCGTATTTCTACAAAAGAATCGCTTTGAAAATGCGAATACAGAAAGAAGAGTTAAAATTGTCATCCAGTTGTGAATTAATCGTGCTGAAATGTCGCTCTCGAAGAGCATCGCAAGAGTGTAAAGCATTTCCATATTCGATGGCATATAAGAATAAATAATATCGGGTGAATAAATGATATGCCCTTCTTCAATATAACATTTTGGTGCAAGTAAGTGATACATTAATTCGTCCCATTCAGTAGGTGGCAGGAGAGATGTATATATGTTTGAAAATAGGCAGAGCAGGATAATGATTAAGAGAATGATACGATAACCATTGAAGGATATATTTTCTTTGAGGCTATAAAAGACTAACTTGAGAAAGCGATAAAGGCTTTTAATGGAGATAAGAATTGCAATAATTCCGAGAATGAGAAATGTATTTTTGTTGAGTGAAAAATACATTCCGACTATTAGAACGATAAGAGAGATTAGTCCAAAACCCAAGCCTGAAGCGAATAAGAAGACTTCGAGAGATGTTAACTTTTTATTTTCATTATTTTCTTTTTGGTCATCAGGAAGATGAGGGACAGACGTGTATCGTCTGTCCCTCATCTTTATCAATATTTCGAGGATACGTAGACCGAGTCCTAAAGAGATTGTAAAAAGAACAAAAAGGAAAATTAACTTTGAGATAAGAACGTTATAAAATATGAAGTAGTATTTTATCAGTTCATTCATTTTTAATCAGGTTGTTAGTGTTGTTTAAGTTGTTATGGTGCGAGATTTATCTCGCATTTAGTTGCGACATAAATGTCGCACCACAGTTTTTTAGAAATCTCAATTTAAGATTCAAGAAGTTCATCTTTCAAGTTTCACAACAGTTTCAATGTGATACGTGTGTGGGAACATATCAATCGGTTGTACTTTAGAAATTTTATAACCGGCAGAAACAATAGATAAAATATCGCGAGAAAGCGTAGTCGGATTACAGGAGACATAAATTAGGGTTTTGGGCATTAATGACGTAATTGTATTTGTCACCTTCTTATGCATACCGCTTCTGGGAGGGTCAACAATTATTGTATCAAATTCAAGTCCGCTATTTTTTACAAATTTGGGGAGAGTGGTCTTTACATCGCCTAAAAGGAATGTAGCATTATTTATTTTATTCAAAGAAGCATTTTCTCTTGCATCCCAGACAGCGTCTTTAACTTCTTCAATTCCGATAACTTTTTTTACATATTTTGCGAGATATAATGCAATGCCACCCGTACCTGAATATAAATCAAGAAGATTATAATAAGGTTTTAAATCAGCAAAGTCCTTAATCGTTTTGTATAGAATTTCAGCACCGGAAGTGTTCGTCTGGAAAAATGAAAGTGGAGAAATCCGATATTGTATTTCGCCAATTTTATCGATGATGAATCGTTGACCATAGAAGAATTTTTCTTCATCAAGTCTCGCAAAATCAGATACGCTTCTGTGAATTCCCCATTGAATGCCCTTGATGTTTGGGAATTTCTTGGTTAAGGTATCTGTTAATTCACCTATGTTTGGGAATTCTCCATCATTGGTAAGGATTGAGATTAATACTTCATTAGTAGCTTTACCATATCTTATGATCAAACTTCTTAAGAAACCAGTATGCGTTAAAGGACTATATGGTTCGAGACATCTTTCTTTAGCGAAATCTCTTATAATCTTGATAATGTCATTAAAAAAAGGTGGTGATAGAAGGCACTTTTCTACATCTGCAACTCTGTGGAATTCACCGGGCTTATGGAAACCGAGTGCGAATTTTTCTGAATCATCTTTGCCAAATGCAAAATCCATTTTGTTGCGATAATGAAAAACATCTGGTGAGGGGATAATATTTTCAATTTGAATTTTTTTTTGATTTCCGATTCGTTCGAATGAATCGACGACAATTTTGTGTTTGTATTTTAATTGGGAATTGTAATTTATATTGAGCCAGTTACAACCCCCACAATTTCCAAATATTTTACATTCAGCGATGGTTCTGAGGGGCGAGATTTTAGTTATGGAGACAATTTCTGCTTCTGCAAAATTGGATTTTTTAATTGTTATTCTTACTTTTAATTCATCTCCTGGGACGGCGTATGGAACAAAAACGGCACAGTTTTCTATTCGACCAACACCTTTGCCGCCATAGGCGAGGTCGTCGATTTTTATATCATATATTCCTGATACTGTTAGCTCCATATTTCAATCTCAAAAAAAAATTTAACCGCAAAGTGCGCAAAGGAAATGCAAAGAACGCAAAGAATAAAAATTAAGGAAAATGTTTAAAAATTTTTTGTATTATTTAGTGCAATTGCGTGGCTAATTGTTTTTTATTAGCGTAGATCCGCAAGATTCGTGGTTAATTTACTTTTTTATAAAGTCTTTTATTTTCGTAATGCTGATATAACCAAGAGTCTTATCTTTGATAAATAAATAGTTGTTTTCCTTGAGTAATTCCAGAAGAGTCTCAATTTTGGCTTCAGGATTTACTTCCACTGCCTTTTTGCCATCTTCAAACAATAAAACTTTTTTATTTTTCTCTTCTTTGATTTCATATTTTATATTACCGATATCTAAACAATTTAGTAAGATTGGGTCAATATTAGACATAATCAAATTTTTAGTTTCTTTATCAGAAGGACTCACAAATTGTGCCTTGAAGTTATCTTGTGGGGACGATTCGCAAACTGCTCCCACACTTTTGTCGAGTTGAGATATAACTTCGTCTTTAAGTGAGGTTTTACTGATTGAGGATTTCTCAATTTTTTGTTCTGAAGATGATTTTAAATAAGCCCTGAATAAGCTTTCGTCTTTTGTATCATCTTTTATTCTGTGTTTGGAAACGTTCCATATTATAGCTAAAAAGATTAAGAATCCCAGTCCGATTATCACTGCAATTGTTGTAATATCTGTGAAGATGTTAGGGGTCTCAGTGACTTCTTGAGTCTCGGAAATCTCTTGAGCAGATGAGAGAAAGAGTGAAATCCATCCTGAAATAAATTCAGGATCTAAATATTTCATTAGTAGAATTTGCATCGTTAAAACCATTTTATTAGGATAAAGATGGAGACTGCTACCCAGAGAAGAATATCGAGTAAGAGGGATTTGTCTTTCAATAATAAAATTTCAGGGGAACCGCCTTCACCTTTTTTATATACCAAGTAAAGGTATCTAAAAATACCGTATAAAACAAAAGGGATAGTATAAATCAAACGCTTCTCTTCCCATCTGGTAATGGTATACAAGGCATACGAAATAACAGTAGAAGCAGTAACAATTGAAATCATCTGGTCAAGGAATAAGGGGGAATATTCTTCAAGAACTTTTCTATGGATATTTGCATTATCACTAAGTACCACAAGTTCATACCTTCGTTTACATAGAGCAAGGAATAGAGCGAGGAACATTGTGCATATTAATAACCAGGGGGAGAAGATAATGCCGATTACTTGCGCACCAGCAATGGCTCTGATGACAAAGCCTATGCTTACTATCATTATGTCAAGGATGACGATATGTTTTAGGAAGCCTGAATATAGAAGAATAAGAATGACATAAATCAATGCTGAATTTCCAAAGCCGACATTTAAGAGATAGGCTGATATGAGTGAGAGTATAATTATTGTGATGCTAAAAGTAAGTGCAGTTGAGATCGATATTTTTCCTGATGCGATAGGACGATTTTTCTTAATGGGATGGAACTTGTCTTCTTCTATGTCTTTTATGTCGTTGATAATGTAAATTGCGCCTGATATTAAGCAGAAAAGAATGAAGCCCAAGAAGGCACGTAGAGTAAGATTGGGATTAGTGAATTTTTTATCGAAAATGAGTCCGGCAAATAACAGCAAATTTTTAGTCCACTGCTTTGGTCTCATCGATTTGAGTAATTCTACCATTATCATTGATACACCAATACATTATTCTAACATTGTAGGGAACGCACATTGTGCGTTCCCTTTTCTGAACGTATTTCTGTGTTTATTGCATTTCTACATTTCGTTCAGGTCAGTATCAAAAAGTCGTGACGGATATTTTTAAACATTAATATTGTTTTACGAGTAAATACTTATTAATAGGAATGTTTTTATCAATTAATTTTTTTGGAAAATTTGTTTATGATATGTAGGGCGAAGAAGTCGTGTTTACCTCTTTTAATCATATCGAGATACCCAATCCACTGCGAATGATAAAGGACATAAAGAGAATGATACAGAGGAGCGGGGAATGGATAAACAGCATAATATTTCGAAATTTCGGGAGCAGTGTCATAATAATATAAACGATACTCCTCAAAGTTTTTTTCGCCTTTGATTTTGCTGATTTCAATGGAGTGTGAACGATAATAATCAATATAGAAATCGATGAAGTTTTGACTCGCACCGTAAATCTGCACAGCAAATCCGATTACTAACAGGACACTCACAATTATCTCTTTTGTTCGGGATAATTTCCCTTTCAGGAAACTTACTATGGGGATAGCGAGGAATATGTGGACGATAAAGATATGTCGAGGACCCCAGCACCAGCCTCCATCCCAGTTCTGCCACATTGAGTAAAAGATGAGATAAATGAAAATTAAAATGGATGTTGAGATGGCTTCTGATATATATTCTTTAAAGAATTTTTTTATGGATGCAAAGTACAGAATTAATGGGGGAGAAAAGAAAAATAACCCCTTTCCTATGCTAAAGAGATAGCCGTATAATCCATCAATAAGAGGATTGGAAAATTTGATACCTTCGGTTTGGTCTTCGTATCCAGTCGATAAAAACGAACCGTATTGCAACTTATTCAGAAATAAAATTAGGAGAATTTGCAGGACAATGGGGATGATGAAAACAAGAAATTTAAGAAATATCACGGGATTGAAATAATGGTCGAGTAATTCGGAAAAAGTGGGATTACGTTTTATGCGTTCTTTGTAAGAGAAATAGATTTCCAGAATTAGAAAGATAAATAAAGGGGGAAGCGATACAATCGAATCAAGCCTTGTGAGAATGGAATAACCACTCAATATTCCTGCGAGTATTAAATATCGATTCAGCTCGGTTGTTGTTGATTTTTTGATAGCCCAAAAGGTGAGGAGAAAGAGGAGTGTTGTTAGAGGTTCACTAAAAAATGTCTTTGAATGGACTAATGCAATTGTCGATAGTCCATAAAGAACAGTGACCAAGACAGAGGCTTTTTTGTCCTTTGTTACTAAGAATAAGAATGAGAAAAGTGCAACGCAGGTAAGTGCCGTGATGAATTGATTAAATAGTGAGACAGCGAAACGTAATACATAATCATCGTTGGTCTGAGAATGATATTGCGTTGTATTGATTATGAAAATTTCTTTAGCACTATCAGGTAAAAAGTCTACTGCCAATTTGCCTGCAAAATAGAAGGGAATGGCGAGAATCGGTTGTCCGACTCCATATTGTGCATATTCATTTCGGTTGATTCCTGTTCTGGTTCCAAAGGTTGTAGGTAAAGGGTCAATAGCTAATGACTGTCTTTCAACAAGGCTCTGAGTAGTTCTGAACATCAATTCTTCATCAGGGGAATAAATATGTCCACCCATTAAGAGTAGATATAGAAGAAGGAAAGATATAAAAATCAGAAGTTTTACCTTCAAGTAGTTCTCCCTTAAGATAAGTCAATTATTATGTGGAGTGCGGTAGCTTGCTACCGCGTGGTACGACATTTATGTCGCAAAGATATGCGAAATAAATCTCGCAACACAACAGTAAATCTTTGTAGGGAACGCATATATGCGTTCCTATTAATTGATTTAAAGATTTTCTGGAATGGGTTTTTCACTTCCGACAGTATATACCAGAACTTTTTCTGTTTTACCTTTGAGTGATAATAAACCGACTTTATGTAAATTGTATTTGTTATTGAGTTCTTTAATTGTCTGTTCGGTTAAAAGTATCTGATTAGGAGCGGCGACATCAGAGAGTCGCTGAGAGATGTTGACGGCATCTCCGAGAACAGTTACTTCTGGTCTATCTTGACTTCCAATATTACCGTGAACGACTTTTCCTGTATTTATTCCGATACCAATTTGTATATTAACATTGATAGGTGCAAAGCATTCTTTGTTCAATTCAGTCAATGTATCTAACATTTCTATGGCTGACTTCATTGCAAGGTCTGCGTGATTCTCAAGAGAGATAGGGATGCCGAAGACACATAATAGGGCATCACCAATAACTTTATCGATGAATCCCTGATTCTTAAAAATGATATCTGTCATCTTTGTGTAATAGAGATTAAGGACATCGATAATTTCGGTGGCTTTGTGTTGCTCGACGATGGTTGAAAATCCTCGAATGTCAGAAAATAAGATGGTAACGTGTCTTTCTTCACCACTAAATTCGAGATTAATTTTATTCTGAATAATGTGTTCGGTTAGAGAGGGACCGAGATACCTTCCAAGGCTGTTTCTGATGCGGATTTGCTCTTTTATTTCATCGATGAGATGTGAATTTTTGATATTGATAGCAGCCTGGTTGGCAATAAGGGTTATTATTTTCAAATCATCCTCAGTCAGTTGACCACCTTTTGTTGTCGAATCAAGCTGAATGATGCCATACAATTCATCACCCCTGAGGATAGGAACTACAATTGTTGATTTCAAATGAAGAGCAATGATTGATTCACTTGAAATGAATCGTTCATCTTTAGTAAAATCGGATGTGAGAATACTTTTTCTTTCATTTGCTACTTGTTCAATCAGTGTTTTTGAATATTCCACTTCTTTTGCATCTTTTTTTCCTGTTTTGTCCCAGAAGGTGCTGGGTTGCATATTACCACCCATTGCTAAAAAGACAAGTCCTCTATCCACAGGTAAAATATGAAATATCTCCTGCATCACTTTGTCCATTAGTTCATCTATATCAAAAATATTCCCGATAGAATATCCGAATTCATAGAGGAAAGAGAGCCTTTTGTTGACATTTGTCAGAAACTCAAGGTCTGTTCTGGATGGGTCAAAGACGATACTTTCATCAAGCGATGGATTAATTTTAGCAAAGAGGGTCTTGTTACTACCTGATGTTTTTTCACCCAGAATAGGGGTTTCTCTTAAATCCTCTTGTGGGAAAATTGATGAGAAATCCAGTGAGGGTTCTTGCATAATGTATTTGAAAGTGGAGTTACCCACTCGTATGTCATCATTATTATTAAGGGGGTGAGAAGTAAATTGTTCTAATTGGGTACCGTTAATGAAAGTGCCATTGGTGCTACCAAGGTCAATGATTTCTGTTATATCTCCATAATGTACAACAAGAAAATGGTTCTTTGAGATAGAGTGGTCGGTTCTGCCAGATAAGAGTTTATGGTTTCTACCAAAAATTTCTGAACCAGTTTTAATCTCATATATGTTGTTGTCTAAAGAGAAAAAAGATTTTCTCATTTTATAGGCTAACTTTAACCCTTTTGAGATATTAATTTTAAACCTAATAGTATCACTTAAAACTATGACTTTTATCAATAAAAATTTTAGGGTAAAATCAGAGTCATAAATGACTAATCTCTTCTTAATTTTGTTATATTCTCTGATTCTTTTCTAACAATTGTAGTGCGACATTTATGTCGCAAGGTTGTGCGAGATAAATCTCGCACTACTAATTATGTTCTTGAAATCACTTAACACCTTGTATATTTTTTATCTGATATTTTTTATTTAATGGAGAGAAGTGAATAAAGATAATGGGCGCGAAAGAATTTAAAAGATTCATAGAAGAGAAGTCAGAGATAATTGATATGGAGATGGAGAAATTAATTTCAGAAGAGCAAGAGATAGGAAATCTTCACGATGCCGTTAAATATGCTCTGGGATTAGATATTCCCGATAGAAAAAAAAGAGGGAAACGAATAAGACCGATTCTATGTTTGCTTACTGTTGATTCATTAGGTGGCAATCAGGATATGGCTCTCACTTTTGCTATTTCTATTGAGTTTTTGCATAATTTTTTTCTTGTGCATGATGATATAGAGGACGGAGATAAGATCAGGAGAAACAGACCAAGTGTATGGGTGAACTATGGTTTAGTTAATGCCATCAATATAGGAGATTTTATTTTTTCGAAGGCTTACCTTAATCTCAATTCTCTTATGGAAAAGGGAATTGATGCTGAAAAATTTTTCAAGCTCTATAATCTTTTTACATCCACAGCAGACCATACAATCAAAGGGCAAGCTCTTGATATGAATGCCAGATATAGCGATAAAATTCTGATTGATGAATATATGCATATCGTAAGGGAGAAGACAGGATATTATCTTTCTGCACCGATTATTGGTGGAGCGATTATCAGTGATGCTGATGAGTTTATAATTAATTCTATAAAAGAATTTTCCTTCTCTATTGGTCCAATGTTTCAGATTATTGACGATGTGATTGACCTAACGACGGGTAAAGGAAGAGGGGAAAAGGGATCGGATATTAAAGAAGGGAAAAGGAGTTTTCTTACGGCTTTTACAATGAGTAAATGCACTTCAGAGGAGCAAGCGAGACTGGTTGGCATTTTGAATAAACCCAGAGAATCAACGAGTGACACTGATATTATAGAAGTAATAAGTCTTTATGAAAAATATAATGCAATAAAGTTCGCGAAGAAAAAATGTGAGGAGCTTTTTGAAAGCGGTACAAAAGCGATTAACAAATGTCCCTCGACACTTAGAGATAATCTTATTACTGCAGCAAGATTTATGATTGAAAGAGAGACATAACAAAAGTAGGGACAGAACAGTGTTCTGTCCCTACAAAAGACAAATTTAAAATACCTTCACTGTATTTAGGATAAACAAAAACTATGTTCATAGACTATGTTAAAATATTTGTTAAAGCGGGTGATGGGGGGAATGGTTGTATGAGTTTTGCACATTTTAAGGAAGATGCCAAGGGTGGTCCCGATGGGGGCAGTGGTGGTGATGGTGGCGATGTTATTATAGAAGCAAAAGAGAATTTATTAACGCTCTATGATTTGAAATTGAGACCTTATATTAAGGCAAAACGTGGTCAACATGGGAAAGGTAAAAAAAAGCAAGGTAAGAGAGGAGAAAATGCCACAATTTATGTCCCGTTAGGCACTGTTGTGAGTGATGAATCGGGATTCATTTGTGATTTGACGAAAGAAAAACAAGGTGTGATTATTGCAAGAGGAGGTAGGGGTGGTCGAGGTAATTCGGAATTTGCAACGCCATCTAATCGAACGCCACGATTCTCTGAAGAAGGGATGAAAGGCGAAGAGAAAAATCTTATTCTTGAATTAAAAATCATTGCTGATGTAGGAATTGTGGGTTTACCCAATGCGGGGAAATCAACTTTATTATCCGCATTAACTTCAGCAACCCCTAAGATTGCGAGTTATCCTTTTACTACTATTCATCCTAACCTTGGAGTGTTGATGAATAAAGATGGGACACAGGTTGTGATAGCCGATATACCGGGATTGATTGAAGGGGCGTATAAAGGAGCGGGGCTTGGTGACAGATTCCTTCGACATATTGAGAGGACAAAGATTATCGTTCATATTATTGGTCTGGATGATTTTAAGGATGTCAGAGATTTTTTCTATGCCTATAATCTTGTTAAAGATGAACTTAAATTTTATAGTGATAAGATGCTTGAAAAACCACTGATTGTTGTCATTAATAAAATAGATATTCTAAAAATAAGAGAGAGTTTAGATGAAATAGTTCGGGTGTTTAGAGAAAATGATATTGACTGTATTTCAATTTCAGCACAGGGTAACGAAAATCTTGATGTTCTTATTAAAAAGATAAATGAGAAAATAAAATTGGTGAAATAAAAAAATTATTTAATAACAAATCTCACAAATTTAGACCTCTGAAGAACTAATATAAAGCGAGATTGTTTCGTAATTTAATGAAGCTTATTCCCTCACCCTAAACCCTCTCCCGATGGGATAGGGAAGGGTGAGGGTGTATCATTCTGAGCGAAGCAAAGAATCTCGACTTTTACTGTTTTTGTCAGTATTTCAGAGATTTCAATTGGTGTAATTTTTGATTAGAATATTTTGAGGACTTTGAAGAGATGATTTCAGCGGATGAAAAAAACATAGGGCAAAAATTAAATCCTAATAGAGTTGTAATCAAAATCGGGACAAGGATTCTTGATTCTGATAAGGTGGTATTTAATACCACGAGGATTAAATCAATTGTTTCTGAGATTGCACAGCTTCATAATGCTGGTAAAGAAGTCTTGATTGTTTCCTCAGGAGCAGTTGGGGCAGGTATGCGCGAGTTAAATATGGATAGGAGACCACAAAATATTCCGGAATTACAGGCGCTTGCAGCTATAGGTCAAGGGAAACTTATACATATGTATAATCAAGAGTTTGCGAAATACAATATTAAGGTTGCCCAGTTACTTCTTTCCAGAGCCGATGTTAATGATAGGCGAAGGTATTTGAATATCCGCTATACTCTTCTTGAATTATTGAAATTTAGGGTTATTCCCATTATCAATGAGAATGATACTGTTACAATCGAGGAATTAAAATTTGGTGATAATGATAATTTGTCGGCGCTTATTGCGTCAAAGATTGATGCGGATTTGCTGATTATAATGACAGACGTTGATGGGCTTTATTCCTGTGATCCTAAAAAGGTGAAGGATGCAAAATGTATCCCTGTTGTAGAGAAAATAACGGATGAGATAAAGGGTATGGCGAAGGGTGTCCAGGCTGAACTTACCGTTGGTGGAATGATAACAAAAATTTCAGCAGCAGATATAGCAACAAAATCGGGGATATACACGATTATAGCAAATGGTCTTAAAGAGCAAACAATTACAAAGATTATGAGTGGCGAAGAAGTGGGCACTCTTTTTCTCCCTGTAAAAAGTAAGAAGATGTCTATGAAGAAGAGATACCTTTTGCTTAGTAAGGTAATGTTGAATAAAAAAATAGTTGTGGATGATGGTGCGAAAAACGCCTTAATTAAAAATAATAAGAGTCTTTTACCTATCGGGGTAGTAGATGTGGTAGGAGAATTTTTGAGGGGTGCGATTGTTGAAATTGTTGATAAAGATAATAATGTTATCGGGAAGGGATTGGTCAATTATAGTTCTGAGGAGATTAAGAAAATTAAAAGGAAAAAGACCGCAGAGATTACAGGAATATTGGGTTCAAAACCTTATGATGAAGTTATACATAAAGATAATCTTGTTCTGTAGCGGTGCGATTTATCGCACACTATATATATTGTCGGATAAATCCGACCGCTACAACTTGTTCTTTGTTCTAAGATGATTTTTTTGAAGAGTGTTTTTTATTTTGTAGTGAAAAAAACTCATCAATTGTTTCTACGAATTTTTCGTAATCGAACGGTTTTTCAATATATGCCTCAGCTCCCGCCTCGATTGATTTTTTCTTAAAATATCCATTCGTGTGAGCGGAAATAAAGATGATTGGGATTTCTTTGAATTTGGCTATTCTTTTAATTCTCAAGCATAGGTTGGGACCGTTAATCAGAGGTAAATCGGCATCTAAAATTATTAAATCTGGTTGAAAATCTTCCAAGGTGCCCATTACTTTTAGGCTTTCACTGATAGTCATTATTTTGTATTTGGGCTCAAGGAGAATCCTTAATGCATTAAGGATTTCTATGTCATCATCTATAATTAATATGTGCTTTTTTTCCTGAGGCATTTGTATTACTCCAGATAATTTTAAATAATCAGATTAATCCCAATATACTGTATAGCCGAATAGGATTTTAAAATTTCTATTATAGTATGATAAATTGGATTGATAAAATGTTACAAAATATTTTTAGTAATTGTGGTTAATTCGTATAAATTTAAAAAAGAAATTCAAATGTTAGTATTGTGTCAATCCTTGTCAAGACAATTTTATATTTAGATATGCCCCTTGGATTAATAATTATTTCAGCGCGAGACCTCTGAAATATTTGTAAAAGGATAATGTAACGGTGCGATTTATCACATTAAGTTCGTAGTACCTGCTTTAGCAGGCAAAATATAACCCACTAAAGTGGGGACTACAAACAGATAAATCCGACCGATACAGTCTTAGTAGACTTCTATTCTTCTATAATCCTGATAATAAAAGTATGGTCTTCGGGATTAAAAGAAATTTTTTCGATTGTACCTTTGACAGGGGAAAGCAAAACATCACCGCTATCAGCAGAGATTCCCACCTCATCGCCTTGTTCAATCTTATCGCCAACTCTAACCTTTAAATCAAAAGTAGCATCTGCATATAAAATAATTTCTTTCATTATTATTCCAGAGTTTGAGGAAATGATTTGATTTTTAGCAATCTTGCCATTGTCTTAGGTATATCTGTATTATCGTACACTCCTGCGAACTCTTTTGCATTCGGACCAAAAGCATAAAGTGGCACAGGGGTCCCCGAATGACCCTTTGTACTCCAATTAACGTCTAAACTCTTGCCGTTTAAATCCCCTCCTTTTATTGTTAAACCACCTGTCTCGTGGTCAGCAGTAACTATAACAAGAGTGTGTTTATCTTTCAGAGCAAAATCGATGGCTTTTCCAACCGCTTCATCAAAAAGTATTGTTTGTTTTATTGTGTTATCGAGTTTATTTTCGTGGCAAGCCCAATCAATTTGGCTCCCTTCAACCATCAGAAAGAAACCTTTCTTGTTTTTACTCAGTGTCTCAATTGCCTTATCGGTTAGTTCTGCTAATGTAGGTTCGGGTGGGTCCGTTTTTAGAGAATCGAGTTGAAATAAACCTAAGAGAAATGGTTCCTGAGCGGATTTCAAGTCATCATTGGTCTCAACAAATGCATATCCGGCGGCTTTTGCTTCAGCGATTAAATCGCGGTTATCTTTTCTTTTACTTCCTTGTGCAGATTGAGGGATAAAAAATTGTTTCCCTCCACCTAACAGGACATTGACTTTGTTTTCGAGTAGTTGAATGGCTATATCGTCTTCACCTTTTCTTGAGCCTACATGAGAAGCGAAAGATGCGGGTGTTGCATGAGTAATCGTTGAAGTTGCAACCAGTCCTGTTGCCATTCCTTTATTTTTAGAAGCTTCCAGGATAGTAAGGTATTTATTCTTGCCATCAGGGCTCATCGCAATCACACCATTATTAGTTTTTTGTCCTGTAGCTAAAGCGGTTCCTGCGGCAGCGGAATCTGTGATTAGATTATTCGCAGAATGTGTTCTCGCTATTCCCGTGATTGGCATTCTTTCCATATAAAGTTTTTCATCCAGACCAACAGCATTTATTCTGGATACTGCGACTTGCGATATGCCCATACCATCACCAATGCAAAAGATAATATTTTTGACTTTTGAACCTTTAATTAGTGGAAAGGGTGTTGAAGAGTTTGATGAAGAAAATGAGCTGTAATCACAAGATTCCTTTTCCGAAAAAACGACACTCGTCAGGAATAAACAAATAAGTGTTAGTGTTAGGAAAAATTGGAAGAAAACATTTCTGGTAATTTTATTCATAAAACACCTCCGGGACGATTGGTTTCAAATATTTTTTATTTGTGATTGTTTAAAAAGTTAAAAAACGAGATTGCATGGTCTGTCATGCTGAACTTGTTTCAGCATCCCGCTTGAGATTCCGAAACAAGTCCGGAATGACCACTTTGATATGTGTCATTTCGAGCGAAGCGAAGAATCTCGTAGTTTATTTAGTTTTTCAGAAATCTCAAATCGCAGGATTTTATGTATGCTAAATAATAAAAATATTTTTCCCTTTGTAGAGACGTGATATATCACATCTCTACCCATTCATACTCAAAGAGTAAAAAATTGTTGCTTACATATATAAGGGTGACCAAATTACTTTTTCGCCATTAGCTTATCGAATTCTTTTACACAGATTGCTTCAGAAGTAGTAAATGCGATTCCAGTCTTTTTGGCGAGTTCAACAGAGGCTCTCATTGCTTCTTTTGAATTTGGGAAGTCAACGATAATAGCCAAATCGTATTTTCCTAACAAAGCATAAATCGATTTTACATTGCCACCTAACTTTTTAACAAGTTTATTACACTCGTTGGTACGTCTGACACTGATTCCCATTAAACCCTGCAGGGAATATTTGCCAAGCATAAAGAATGTTGCCATAATAAAAACCCCCTTTCTGAATAGGGACTTAGTTTAAATCTTTAATAATTCAACTATTGCCCATTTTGACAATTGTTATATTAATTATTGGAGACTTAATATATGATTATCAAACATTTTTTATCATTATTTGAGAACTCTGAAATACTAACCAAAATAGGAGATTCTTCGCTTTGCTCAGAATGACATAGCCTTTAAAATGTCATTGTGAGGAGCCGAAGGCGACGAATCAATCTCGTTTTTGAGGTTCTTCAGAGATCTCTATTTGAAATCTCTGAAATACTTACAAGCCCTACAAGGGCGACACATTTGTAGCCCCGACTGGCAGAGGCTGTGTCGCAATGTAGCGGTGCGATTTATCGCACACTAAATATATAGTCGGATGAATCCGACCGCTACAACATATTGCGGTATCATTTTATCAAAATCGAATTACGACACAGCCTCGGCAAGTCGGGGTATAATAAATAAAATATTTAGCTTCATATCTATCTTTAGCCCCAGCGGGGCGATAGAATTGTAACGCCGACGTCTCGTCGGCATACAGAACAAGTATACTTGTTCCCTACAAATGCAGGCAAGATGCCTGCGTTACATCGTGCGTTATATATTCTATATTAAGAAACTAAATTTTTCATAGGTCTTTATTTTTACTTAGCTATATTGATTACCTGTTTTTTAAATTTGTTTTTTGGGGAAACGATTCCTAAGAGTATTAACAAAAACCTTATCAGCAGAGTTAGAAATCATTTCAAGTGGTGAAAAGCCACGTTTCCACGCCAGGAATAATGTAAAGAAAAGAGCTAAACCTGTTATTACAAAATTTTGCCAGGCATTAAGTGCCCATTGTCCTTGCCAGGTTAATTGCATACTATTTGAAAAGGGAAGAAGATAAGGAAGGGGCCACTGATACCCTTCCGGTCCTCTGGCACCAATGAGGTCACCAAGAAAATGAATATGAATGCCAAGAAAGACAAGGAAGGCTGTTTTCCATTTTCGGGTTGTTAGGATAAAAGCAATTATTGTGATAAGGAGACAAAAACCGAGATTGTGTGCGATGATATGATGGTATTTTGACCACCATAAAAGTGGATTTTCCCAATTCTTTGTCATTTTCTCAGCGATGATGCCAGCACTATCAATATCAGGACTAACACCTGCGATAGTGACTATTGCACGTTCTTTTCGATTTAATCCATTGATATTAGCAATAACCCAACTTGTGAGGAAGTGAGTTATTGGACTCATATTTTTACCTTAAATAAAAATTCTATGTGTGTTTCTACCGAACACATTTATTAATTCTTTTATCCTTATGCTCAATAACGAACTGCTCTATGTCTGATTTGAAGATAGGGGTTATGTGGTCTGCACTTTTGGTATTTCATCTAATTCAGCGAGATCAAGCTTGCGAATAATAGGTGATAATACACGATGAAAAGACTCAATTGTGTTTTTTATCCATTCATGTTGACGCTGCCAATCGCTTTGATTACGCGGATCGGCTTTAAGGGATGGAGCAACGACTTGGTTTTCTTTGGCATCAGATAAAAGGCGCCAATTTAGTTTCATATTTATCTGCTGCTCGATCTGCTGTTTGTACTTTTTCTCTAATATTGAATAATACTCTGTTCTATCATCACCGCTGATTACCAAATGGGCACCGATTTGTTCGTCCCGAGTGTTTACTCGTGCGCATAGATAAAAATAAGAGCGACCAACAGCAAAAGTCGTCCAGTGTTGTGGCTGTGGCTTCTGGCATTTGACAAAACTTTTTGTCTCTTCCATGTATTTTTTGAATGCTGTCCAATAATCAAGCTGAAGTTTTTTTGTCTCTGTAAGTTCAACTTCGGCAGCAGTTGATTTTATTGTGCGGCTCCAGTCATTAGGTTTAGATATAATATTGAATTTTGGAGCAATATCAGAATTGCCAATTCGCCACAATTCAATCTCAAGTCCAAAGAAATTTACATCTTCGTCTGTTTTTTCATTCAGCCAATCTAATGCTGTTCGATGTTCGTCAGTAAATTTTTCAGCAACCCACACAATGGTTACCGCCTCCAGTCCGGCTGCATAGGTCAATAGTTGGCCAAGATGATTATGGTCGGTCTGTTCCAATTGATTCTCTATCAGTACCCAGTTATTATTGGCAGTGTCTTTACAAAGAATATCCGCTCGAAATGGGCCTACATTTTGCTCCTGTGCTTCCACTTCTAATTCCATCTCGATAGTATCTCCTAAAAGAGCAATGTTTTTTTCGTCTGCTAACCATGGTGTGAAGCCAGTGGCCTCGTTCTGCCAAACTGTTCTTAAATCCACTTTTTCAAGTTTACCAAGATTTGCCATATTATTTACTCCGTGATTTTTCTATATCCTTCACTCTTATTTTCCCCCTCATCAGTTTCGGCAAAGAACAATCGAAGCCGTGTTTTTCCAGAAGCTTAATAACAAACTGTTCTATATCGGATTCGAAGATGGGGGTCATAATTTTCTCCGGTTCTGCTGTCTGACGCGATACAATCGTTCGGTAAATCCGCCTTCCTTTTCAAATGTCTCCGCCTGCACTGCCAGTTGCCTCTCAAGCAGACTGCTTGCCACACCGATAAGCACAAGTGCCGCATTGGCCGCTATTTCAGGATAACTCGACGATATGGACGTGATGGACTTTATGAATATTTGCTTTTGTCCATTGTGTTTATTTAGTCTATTGCGTCCATCCTCATAGACTTTTTTTACCCAATCCGCCACATCATCAGCGCTCGATGGTCGCCGTGAAACAAGTTCTTTTCTACGCGGGTCGTCTTTTTCCCACAGCGGCAATCCTTTTTGCCTTAGAAAATCCTCATAATCTAATCGCAGCTCTTCCAGAGAGGCTCTTGCTACATTGGTAAGTTTGAGTTCAGTCTTCTTTGATGTTCCCGACGCCTGCGAGCCTTCGGCGATATTCTGCACTCCGCTTCGCGCAGCCTGCACCATCTGATCGCATGTTCGGCTGCTTCTGTCGATATACCACTGACAAAACCGCACCGTAACATCATAGACAAGCTGCGCAATCTGAAAACTTTTTAGCTTTCGATATCCGCCGTGCTTTGGGATCAATTTCTCAAACTCTGCCATTTACCCCGTCCATTCCGTCCATATTGTCCATTCTGTTCATTGCGTCCATCTCTTAACTCTTTACTTTTATCTCCCCCTTCATCAGTTTCGGTAGAAGTGTATCGCGCAACTTTGAGAGGGTTTGCATTCTTTCAGTGAATAATGAATAATTAACAATGAATAATATCATCAACTGTTCTTTTTTGATGTTTTGATACTTGCCGTCGTGATTTTGATTAATTCTATGCATAAAGCTGATACTTCATCGTATTGTCCCTGTGTGATATATTTGCTGTCATGTAACAGGGTGAGCCAATAGTCTGTTTCATTGGCTTCCTTCAACGCAATACTCAGCTTATTTACAAAATCGGCTTTTGACTGTGCATATTCTGATTCTCTGACCATTGCACCAATAGATGTTCCTGATCGCAGAATCTGCCTACTTAAAACAAATTCTTTCTTCTGTTCAACAATTTCTTTATACATTTGCACGATCTTTAATGCAAAAGCATAACTTTTATCCCGCAATACATTCTTTCCATTATTCATTATTCTCTGCTCATTATTCATTAATGTGGGGGTGGTTCGCGAATCGCTCCTACTTAAAAATTCCCGATGATTCCAGCTTTATCATCAGATGTGAATCTTCCCTGAATGTTTCTTCTAAAGGCAGCTTCGTCATCAGTATTGGACATTCCAGTTTCGAGAGTTATATCTTTCGTCCTGTATAGCTCAACGAGATGTTGATTAAATGTTTGCATCCCATCTTCGCGATTTTGCATTGCTTGTCTAATATTTGCAATTTCACCTTTAGAGATTAACTTTGTTACAATTGGTGTGTTAATTAGAATCTCAACGGCTGGAAGTCTTCCTTTACCGCTGGCGTGGGCTAATAATCTTTGCGAAATAACACCTCTTAAATTGAGAGATAATTGTGTTAGAATTAAAGCTTCTTCATCAGGGGAAAAGAAATGGAGGATTCGATTTAATGTTTGCTTAGCATCTGATGTGTGGAGAGTGCTAAATACAAGGTGACCCGTTTCAGCGGCTGCTAATGCCACTTCGACGCTCTCTCTATCTCTCATCTCTCCTATTAGAATCACGTCGGGGTCTTGTCTTAATATATATCGGATTGCGTCAGAGTAACTTGCAATATCTACTCCAACTTCAAGTTGATTAACAATACAATTATTATCTTTATGTAGATATTCCACAGGGTCTTCTATGGTGATGATATGAAAATGCTTAATAGAGTTAATGTTATTGAGCATTGCAGCAATGGTGCTTGATTTACCACTACCTGTAACACCTGTAACAAGTACGAGTCCTCTGTCATACTCACTTAATCGCTTAACACCAGGGGGCAATTTTAATTCTTCAAATGTGGGAATATGGTAATGAACTGAACGAATTGCGATGCTGACAGAGCCTCTCTGATGAAAGATGTTAATCCTGAATCTTGATAAATCAGGGATGCTATAAGAAAAATCAGCAGCACCAACAGTATCGAACTGAACACGCTTGGGGTCAGGGGTTATTTGTTCCATCAAGGTAATTGTATCCTCTGATTTTAACACGGGGTGTTGAGCCGGATATAATTTTCCATCGACACGATACATAGGCGGCGAACCGACTTTTATATGGAGGTCGGAAGCGTTAATTTTAATCATATATCGTAATAGGGCGATAATATCAGGCATAATTTTTCACCTAATCCTCATTGTTGTCTTATAAATTTATAATTAAATAATTTATAATAAAAATTATATTACTTTCAATATAAAAAAATGATAAGTTTTATCTTGAACAAAAGACAGGATAATTTAGCCACTGAACAAGAAGAAAAAGACATTCATTAGTCATGAAAAGGCACGAAAAACAATTTTTTATTGTCTAATTTATGTAAATCTGTGTTATACAAATCATTTCTTTTGGTTGTCTTTCGTGTGACTTCCTGTCTATATATTCATTGTTTTCATATTTTAATTCTTTCATAAGTGATTGTTTAAAAAGTCGAAAAAAGAGATTGCTTCGTCGGCTAAAGCTTCCTCGCAAGGACACTCCCGATGCGTCATTGCGAGCGAATGGAATGAGCGTGGCAATCTCGTATTTATAAGCTAAAATTGTGTTTTTAAACAATCACTCCGTAATTCTTAAAATGGATATTGACTGTTTTTCTTTAAAAAATGTAATGATTAATACTTTTTAGTAGAAAGATTTTAAGAAAATTTATATTTGAAAAATTCTTATATTTAAAAGTGAGGATTATAATGAATAAGCGGATAAAATATGTATTGATATGTATATGTGTATTGTTACTTGTCGTATTCTTTTTAAATGCTGAAAACGAGAAAGCGAAATCAACTCCGCAAACTGATGGGAGTGGTAAACCTGAAGGCAAATCCCAGACTCCACAGCAAGGGGAACCGAAAGATAAACAGGGTGGAATGCCACAAGGAATGCCTCCGGCGAAAGTAGTGGTCGCAGAAATCACGGAAGGGCTAATTGCACCAGAGTCTCAGTTTGTTGGAACAGTTTATTATAACGAGGTTTCTGAAGTTGCTTCGGAAATTGCAGGAAAGGTAGATAGTGTTTATTTTGATGTAGGACAAAAGGTTAAAAAGGGAGAGAAATTGGTCAGTCTTAATGTGGATTTGCTTGAGAAAAAATTGAAATCAAGCGAGGCATTATTTGAGCAAGCTTTGGCGGAAATTGAGAAAGCACAAGCAGATTTTAATCGTATGGATAAACTTTTCAAGGAGAAAACGGTTTCAGAGCAAGAATATGATAATGCACGTTATAATGTTAAAGTTCTCGAAAAACGAGCTAATTCACTGAAAGCTAATGCTGACCAAATTAGAGAAGAATTAGTGAGACAAGATATAAAATCACCTTTTGATGGTATAGTTGTTGAAAAGAAAATCGAAGTGGGTGAATGGCTTTCTGAAGGGAAGCCGGTTGGGACTATTGCCAGAAGCGATGTGATAGATATTATAGTTGATGTCCCTGAAAAAATATTATCATTTGTAAAACCGGAAATGAAGGTAAAGGCAGATGTTAATGGTAATATTGTGAATAGTAAAATTGTGGCTATTATTCCTAAGGGGGATACTGAAACAAGGACTTTTCCTATAAAGGTGCGAGTAGAAGATAAAAGTGAGGGACTTGTTGAGGGGATGGAAGCAAAGGTTATTCTTCCAACAGGTGAGAAGCAGAATTGTCTGACTGTGCCTCGTGATGCTGTGATAAATAAATTTGGGATGAACGTAGTATTTACGTCGGATAATTCCATTGCGAAGATGCATCCTGTGCAAATATTAGGTTATGATGGAATGATTGCGGGAATTCAAGCAATGGACTTAAAAAAAGGTGTGAAGGTTATTGTAAGAGGGAATGAACGCGTTCAGGAAGGACAACCTGTTGAGGAAATACAGGAAAGTAAATAGAGAAAAAATGTTAAACCACGAAGGGCACGAAGAACACAAAAAATAGAAATATTTTCTAACCGCTAATTTCGCTAATCTTCGCAAATCTTTTTTAATATCATTCGCGTAAATTCGCGTGATTCGCGGTTAAAGTTGTTTCTTACTACAATTAATGAAAATTTATAATGTCGCATTACAGGAGCATATCATAAATGGATTTTATAAAATTTTTTATAAGAAAGCCTGTGACCGTATTAGTTGGTGTTATTTTGGTTGTTTTATTTGGCATAATCGGTTTATTGAAAATGCCGTATCAGCTTAGTCCTGACGTCACAGAACCAGAAATCAGTGTTTCGACTATATGGACGGGAGCTACTCCCTATGAGATTGAGCGAGATATTATTGAAGAACAGGAAAAAGTTTTGAAAGGGATTCCCGGTCTCACTGAAATGGAGAGTACAGCTTCGAATGATCAAGGAAGCATTACTTTATTGTTTAAAATTGGAACAAAGGTTGAAGATGCCCTATTACGAGTTTCCAACAAGCTTAATGAAGTTCCTTCTTATCCTGAGAATGTTGAGAAACCTGTTATTACTGCCACTGGTGCGTCGACATCTCCACTTGTCTGGATTATGATGAAGACAATGAAAGATAATCCTAATCACATCGATACATATCGAACCTATTTTGAGAATGAAGTTCGTCAATATCTTGAGCGTGTTCCTGGTGTTGCAGACTTGTTTATCGGTGGTGGTAGGGAACGTGAAATGCATATCATTGTTAAACCTGAGAAGCTTGCAGCATATGGGTTAACGATGACGGATATAATAAATTCCTTGCGTATAGAAAATGTGAACGTTTCTGCAGGGGATATGAGTGTTGGGAGATGGGATTACCGGGTGCGAACTGTAGCAGAATTCAAATCACCCGAAGAAATTGAAAATATAATAATAAAATCTGATGGTCAGCATATAATTAAAATCGGGGATGTTGCAAACGCCAGTTTTGATTATCAGAAACAGTATGCATCAATTTTTCATAATGGTGCTGAAGGGATTGTAATTGGTCTTAAAGCTGAGCCTAATACAAATGTCCTTGAAGTGACCGATAATGTTGAAACTGTCGTGAAAGAATTAAACGAAGGGAAACTCAAATCACAAAAAATTTATCTCGATTGGATTCATGACCAGCGTTCATATATTGAGGGTGCCATTCAACTCGTCAAAGAAAACATTTATATCGGTGGGGCTCTGGCTATCGTAGTTTTACTGGTTTTTTTGCAAAGCATCTCTGCAACTCTGATAATTTCACTGGCAATTCCTATAAGTATTATAGGCACGTTTATTATAATGAACGCCCTGGGAAGAAACTTGAACGTCGTTAGCCTTGCCGGAATTGCCTTTGCTGTTGGGATGCTTGTCGATGATGCGATTGTTGTCTTAGAGAATATAGATAGACATCATAAAATAGGAGAATCGCCCTTTGCGGCAGCATATTATGGAACGAAAGAGGTTTGGGGTGCCGTTCTTTCTTCTTCCTTAACCACAGTAGCAGTTTTTTTGCCGGTTATCTTTGTTCAACAAGAGGCAGGACAACTTTTTAGAGATATAGCTATTGCCATTAGTTGCTCTATTATGTTGAGTTTGGTTGTTTCTGTTTCGGTTGTTCCAATGCTTTCGAAACAGTTCTCTCAGCGGAGAAGAACCAAAGTGACAAAAGATTCAAAACCACTCCCTTCTGAAAATATTAATTTCCTTACAAAGTTTGGTAGAGGCATTGTTAGTGTTATGATGGCAGTTGTTAGATTCTGTACGCTTAATTGGGTTACAAGGATTGCCACCATATTATTATTCACATCTGCTTCTGTTATTTTTACATTTCTTCTACTTCCTCCAATGGAATATTTACCTCAGGGAAATCAAAATTTCGTTTTAAGCATACTCATTCCACCACCCGGACTCTCTTATGATGAAAGAAAAGCAGTAGGTGAACAAATTTATAAAGAAGTTGAACCATATTTTAATAAGGATTATCGAGGATTCCCGGGAATTAAAGACTTGGCTTATGTAGGCGCAGACCGGATTATGATGGTTTTAGCTATGAGTATACATGAACAAAGAGCGGGAGAATTGCCACCTCTTTTTATGTCTGTGATTAGAAACATTCCAGGTATGATGGGTATTAGCACACAGGCGGGAGTTTTTCAAACTCGTCTTGGTCGAGGACGCACAGTTAATGTAGATATCAGTGGAAAAGATATGAATGAATTAGTTAAAATTGGTGGAATGATGTATGGAATTCTTATGAAAGAAATTCCTGGAGCTCAGATTCGCCCTGTGCCATCCCTTGAGTTAACCTATCCTGAAATTAAGATTGTTCCTGACCGGGAGCGACTCAAGGCGGCAGGGATGAATGCAACAGATTTGGGTGTTGCCCTGGATATTTTGATGGATGGAAGGAAAGTTGGTGAATTCAAACAGGAAGGAGAAAAAAAGATAGACCTCATTTTAAAAGCCTCTGAAAAAGATATAAATACACCGGAAGATCTTAATAATGCACTAATGGTAACGCCTTATGGAAAGATTGTCCCTGTTTCCTCAGTCGCAGAATTTGAGAGGACTTCAGGAATTACACAAATTCGTCACCTTGAGAGAAATCGGACTATCTCTCTTGAAGTAACACCACCATTTTCCATCACCGTTCAAGAAGCAATGGAGACGATTCAACAGAAGATTGTGCCAGCATTAAAAGCACAAGGTGCACTGAAAAATGTGGACATTCGTATGAGTGGAACGGCAGATAAATTAACTGAGACAAGAAGGGCACTTCAGTGGAATCTCTTATTAGCAGCCGTTATCACTTATCTCTTAATGGCATCGCTTTATGGTAATTTTATTTATCCTTTTATAATAATGTTTTCAGTTCCACTGGCAGGAGCCGGTGGCTTTATTGGGTTGAAACTTGTGAATATGTTCATAGCTCCCCAGGCATTTGATATTCTGACGATGCTTGGATTTGTCATCTTAATTGGGCTTGTTGTTAAAAATGCAATTTTGATTGTTCATCAAGCGTTAAATAATATTCGCAGTCAAAGAATGGATGTTCGAGAGGCGGTATTGGAATCAGTAAGGACAAGAATTCGTCCGATTTATATGACTGCATTAACCACTATATTTGGAATGTTACCTTTGGTGATAGCACCAGGACCAGGGTCTGAGCTTTATCGTGGTATTGGAAGTGTAGTTCTTGGAGGATTAGCTGTCAGCACGTTCTTTACGGTCTTCCTCATTCCAGCTATTCTGATGTTCTTTATAGGTATGGAGAAAAAACGATTTGAGGAGAAATAATCATTACGGTAGAACAGGCTTCCAGCCTGTTAAGGAATTTGCAGGTGTGGACACCTGCGATACTATAAATATAAAAAAGGCGGGAATTAATCCCGCCTATTATTTTTGTAGGGGACGCATATATGCGTCCCCTTGTAACGCGACATTTATGTCGCAATGTAATCACGAGATAAATCTCGTGCTACAACTATTTTATTTCTCTTTATCAAGCAGCCATTGGTCAAAGCCAAAGCGGTTCTCTGGTAGTGGTAGTGGTTCAGAACCTTCGACCTGTGCAATGATTGTCTTGTATTCTTCAGGCATTTCTAATTTAGATTCTGTGCTTGTGGATGTATGAGGAACAAGTGTGATTACAATCATTGTTTCACCCTTTGACTCCGTTTCTCCACCAAATAGCCATCCTAAAACAGGTAATGAACCTAAGAACGGAACTTTGTTGACGTTCTTTACTGTATGCTGTCTCTTCAAGCCACCAAGAACGAATGGTTCACCATCTTTTAATCTCACATAAGAATCAACAAAGCGATGCTTGATTATTGGAGCACCTTTGTTCGTGTAATCACTTATGTCTGAGATATGAACAGTGATGCCCAATTCAGTTGTTTCAAGACCCACGAATGGCAGTAAGCCAACATAAACTCCAACAGTGCCAGCATTTCTGTAGTTGAGAGTTCTGTTATGTAAGTCAGTTATAGTGATTATTTCATCCACAGTATCATCTCCTGGATCATAATCAAATATCGGATTATTAAGATTTGTTGGGTCATATCTCACATCAAATGCGAGAACCTGGTCAACAGAGGCGATTTCAGTGAAGTTTCCGCTCTTTGTTGTGAGTGCACTCTTTGTTACGAGTTTTGCTTTGCCTTTTGATTGTAAGAAATCCACAAAAGCCGATGTGGCAAGAGCATTATAGGATGTATATTTCCAATGCTCGTGTGCTTTAGAGTGGAATAGGTCATTGAAGTCAACATCATTAATATCAAAATCAAGTTTACTACTTTCGTGAGTATGATTGTTAGTGAGGATAGTTTCGAATAGTGTTCTACCGGGACCGTTTTTCCACGCAACAAAATCAACACCTAATTTCGCATCATTGCTGATATCGACTTCATAAATTTTGGCGTCAATGGTGATCTGGCTTGGTGGAATGTCAGCGTGCGTGAAACCTAATTGAACCAGTGGAATGCCGCAAGGTTGGTCTGATACTTGAACGGCATTGTTATCAGTATCAGGAATTTTCAGAGTTTTGGGAGTTACATAAACGGTTGTTGCGTTTATAAGGTCAATGGCTCTTCTGAATTTCGCCTTATAGTAAAGAGTTGCACTCCCATCACTTGTTTCACTGATTCCTGGTTGGTCAAGCTGTGTCAATGCATCAACTATATAGGGCAATTGAAATTCGGGGCAAACAACCTGTAGGTAATATTGCCCTGCTACTTTATCCTGAAATACATCTGCATTTCCACCTTCTAATCCGCAAATGTCTCTAACAACTCCACGCAGTTCTCTTGGATGAATGTTTTTGAATTGAATTAAAGCTGTAACATAGTCATTAACTAAATTCTTTTGATTAACTCTCAGGACTTTAACGACACCGGAATCCTTATCCAGATTGATTTGCTCATCCTGATTAATGTAATCATCAATTCTACTATTAGTTTCTTTATGAGAGAATTGATTGACGCTTGAGCCTGTAACTCTATCTACTGGACTCGGATTGCCGCTTGTCTTGTTTATGTCTTGAGAAAAATTGTCTGCAAAAGCGATGGTGGCTAATAACATTATTATCACCATCAGTAGTGTTAGCCGAACTTTCATTTGTCATCTCTCCTTTCCTTTAGATTTTAGTAGCCTTTGTCCAGTAGATATTGGTCAAAGCCAAGCTCTGTCTTGGGCAGAGGTGTTTCAATTTTTCCTTCTGCCATATCCATAACGGTTCTTTCTTCATCACTCATTCCGCTATAATCTGTAATAACTTTTGGAGTAATTACAGCGACAATAGCTGTTTTTTGAACAGTGGAGATTTCTCCACCGAATATCCAGCCTAATACGGGTAGCGAGCCTAAGAACGGAATTTTTCTCGTTTTTTGAATTTTTCTTTCACGAGTCAATCCACCTAATAGGACACTATCGCCATCTTTTACGCGGATGTTATTGTTGAATTGGTCAGAGCTAAGAATTGGTGTTCCGTTATCAGAGAAGCCAAGACAGCTAACGACTTTTGCTCTAACATTAAGGTTGAGTAAATCCGTTGCTATTATTGGTGTGATTTCAAGGAATACACCTGTATCGACACCTTTAATATCAAGCTGGGTGGGGCTTGTACTATTCCTGCCAAGAATTTCAGAGATATTGTCGAGATCGGTCTTATCAGGCTCACGATATACTTTGGTTAAGGGTAACGGAAAAGCACTTACAGATTTAGGTGTTGTAGCGCTTTGGACATATCTATCTTCACCAGTTACATCGGTTTGTGTAGAATAGCTGCCTGACACACCATAATACAGTATCTGATCACCCGTAGCGAGTGCAACGGGATAACCGTTAATAGAGGCAACTTTGGTAGATGTTAAGACCTTAGCTTTCCCTTTTTCTACAAGGAAATCAAAGAAAGCTGAAGCGTAATCAATTTGGTATCCTGCACTGCGATACCAATCTCTAAGCTCAATCTTATCGACAACAAGACGTGTTATGTCATCCTCATAATAACTATGAGGAACAGATAAAATCATGCCAGAAGTTTGACCGTAAAACAGGAAACTTCCCGGACCGTTTTTCCATGCTTCGTAGTCTAAGCCAATAGTTCCATCGTTGTTAAGAGCGATTTCGTAAATTTTGACATTCATAAGGGCTTGCGGTGTTGGAACATCAAGCGTTGTTTCGAGAGCCTTTACTGCGCTATCATCTCCCACAGGCCCATCAAATAAGACCAAAGAATTTGTCTCGAGATCAGGAACAACTGCCTGGAACCCGCTCATATAATAGGACAAGGCGTTTCTGAAGGCAACGTCAGTTGCGTTTCTGTGTTTAAGCCTATAGTAGATGTATTTGGACCCAGGGGCACTTGTGATTTTAGGTCTGTCAAGTTGAGGAACGAACTTGTCAAGACTTTCGAGCATATACTGTGGGCAGACAACGAGAATATAACCGCTGTTTCCATCAGGATTGACAAATGAATAAACAGAACCTTCTTCTTGAGCAACAAGAGCTTCAACAAAGTTGACGACCTCGTAGGGATTAGCATTATTGAATTTGTAGACCTTTGGCACATAGCGATTAATTTGTGCCTTGTTGGTTGTTCTAAGGACTTTAACAACATTTGAAGGTAAATCGGCAGGCGAAGGACACTTTTTTTCTTTTGGCATTTCTTTAGGTTCTTCTTTGGGTGTCTCTTTTGCCTTTACAACAGGTGTTGGTCCGTTGGCAAAAACAGGAAATACTAAAAGTAAGATTACCACGATTGTGGTTAGGGCAATTCTTACCATTTACTCCCCCTCCTTTCATTATTTATAGATTAACTTCTTTATTCCTTTTGTTCTCCCTCTTCTTTCTTTTTTTCTCTCTCCTCATGTTTTTTAGGAATAGTCGGGACTGGTGTTTTTGGTTCAGGTTTTTTTGTAAAAGGTTTAGCTTCTTTTCTTATATCGCAAAGGTAAGGATTCACGAGGAATGCTTTTTTCACCTCCTTTCCTTGTTCGCCCGAGACGATAGTTAAATTAACCCACCAGTCTAAGAAGCCCGCTTCATTTTCAATAAGTTTTGCTTCAGCTTCTTTGACATTCAAGCCGACTCTTTGTTTTGCGATATTGATGGCATCTTCTTTTTTCAAAATGCCATCAGCATCTCTATTAAAAATTTTTTCGCCCTTAACAGTAAAGAAAATAGGTTTAGAAATTAGTTCAGGCTTTGGATTTTTTATGAATGATGGTTCCGGTTGATATATAGCCTGAAATTTATAATTGCCTTCTCTTTCGGTGAGTAGAGTAAAGAGGAATTTTCTCTGTGTCCCTGATTTGGTAGGCAGTTGAGCTGCTTGACCAAATGTTTCCTTTTTAGAGTAAACCGGTTCTGTTCTGACAACATCGTTTGTATCCATAGGAGCGACCCAGAAGGAGAATGATTGAGCATCTATTTTTTGAATCGTTTGTTCTTCATCCGACTTATTGTAGATATATGTGGTACAAATAACACATTCACCTGGTCTGAACTCGGATTTTTCGAATGTGATTATCAGGTCAAAAGGATTGGCTCTCTCAGCTCCACTCTTTATTAAACTACAAGATATAAGGCAGGTTGAGATGTAAATTGCAATAAAAATTTTTAGAAATGATGAGTTTTTCAAAATCCCAATTTTTAGATTGGACATATTTAATTTTTCCAGAAGCCCTCTGATTAAGTAGAGACGCAAAGCATTGCGTCTCTACTTTAATGCATATCACAAAATAATATATTTCAATGGAGAGTAAAGTCAAGGTAAAAAATGATTAATGTTTTTGAATCTGTAGGGGCAGAGCTTGTCCCTGCCCATAATACACCCCGTTTGCTACGCAAACACCCCCCTCAAGAGGGGATTTTTTGGGCAACCACAAGGGTTGCCCCTACTATCATTAAAAAGGTAATTCAATACCACAGTTTAAAATGATATTTAAAATAATGTCTTATTTTAAATTATTTCTCTTGAAAAAGATTTGGAATTGAAAAATAAATGTGTTAAAAAAATAATAAAATTGTGAGGAACTATGAATTATCATGCATGGTTTCAATGTATTAATGAGGAATGCCAACTTAAATATCGGCTGGATGAAATAGTCTACGAATGTGGGCTATGCGGGTCTTTATTGGAAATAAAGCACGATATGGAGAAACTCAGGCATAGAAGTCCTGTTGCTTGGATGAGATTATTTGAGAGTAGGGCAGGAACTACGCAGTTTCCTTATGGTTCAGGTGTTTGGGGAAAGAAAGAATGGGTATTACCTGAAGTTGAAAATAATAATATCGTTTCACTTTATGAAGGGAATACAAATCTTTTCTGGGCGGATAGATTCGGCAGGATGATTGGATTGGAAGATTTGTGGATAAAGCAGTGTGGTAATAGTCATACGGGTTCATTTAAAGATTTGGGAATGACAGTGTTGGTATCGCAGGTGAATGATATGATAGCAAAAGGGAGGAAGATAAAAGCCGTAGCTTGTGCATCAACGGGTGATACCTCGGCGGCATTAGCGGCATATTGTGCGGCGGCGGGGATTAGACCGATTGTTTTTTTGCCGAAAGATAAGGTTTCAACAGCACAACTTGTTCAACCCCTGGCGAATGGAGCTATGGTTTTTTCGCTTGAGACTGATTTCGATGGCTGTATGAAAGTGGTAAGAAAGATTTGTGAGGAAAATGAAATTTATTTGGCTAATTCAATGAATTCTTTGAGAGTAGAAGGACAAAAATCTATCAGTATTGAGATAACTCAGCAGTTTGATTGGGAGGTGCCCGATGTTGTTGTAATTCCGGGTGGTAATCTGGGAAATGTAACCGCATTAGGAAATGGATTCTTAATGATGTATGAATTAGGATTAATCGATAAATTACCAAGAATTGTTTTAGCGCAGTCCGAAAGGGCTAATCCGCTTTATCGGTCATATTTGAAAGGATTTAAGGAGTTTCATCCAATAAAAGCGAAGAAGACACTTGCGAGTGCTATTCAGATAGGTGACCCTGTGAGTGTATATAAGGCGATAAAGGTATTAAAACAGTTTGATGGAATAGTAGAACAAGCGACAGAGAATGAACTTGCTGATGCGACAGCATTAGCTGATAGGACAGGGATGTATAATTGTCCTCACACCGGTGTTGCCTTAGCCGTTTTGTTGAAGTTGAAAAAAGAAGGAGTGATTAAGTCCGATAATCGTGTTGTGTTAATATCAACTGCACACGGATTGAAATTTTCTGAATTCAAAATTAAATATCATGAAGAGAAATTGAATGGAATTCACTCTACTTATGCAAATAAACCGATTGTTTTAAAACCCGATGTCAATTTAATCAAAGATTCTATAGATAAAAATCTGGAGAAAGATGAGGTAACCTATGAAAAAAGTTAAGAAATTCGGGACATTGTCTGTTCATGGCGGAGAGGAAAAAAAGAAATGCTATCATTCAATAACAATGCCTATTGTTCAAAGCGCTACATATACGTTTGAAAATACTTCGGCAGTGATTGATTATAAAGAGAAGGAACTTGTCGGCAAGATAGACCGCGAAGAGGAGTATAGTCGATATGGAAATCCCACTCAGAGAGCGGTTGAGTATAAGCTGGCAGAGTTAGAAGGCACAGAAAAGGCACTGCTTTTCTCGAGTGGAATGAGCGCTGTAACTACGGCTATATTAGCCTTGCTTGGAAAAGGTAAACATATAATCTTCACATCCGATTGTTATAGGAAGACGAGAGATTTTGCGAAATTGTTTTTAGCAAAGTATGATATTGATTATTCTTTTGTTGGTCCTAATGGAGAGTCAATTAAGTCGGCGATAAAAAAGAATACACAAATTATCTTCTCTGAGAGTCCGACAAATCCTTATATGCATGTTCTCGACCTGGTGGAAATTGTGAAGATTGCAAAGAAGCATAAACTGATTACAATGATTGATTCCACGCTTGCCACACCATTTAACCAGAGACCTGTGGAGTTTGGCATAGATATAATTATTCATTCAGCGACGAAATATTTAGGTGGGCATAATGATTTGCTTGCTGGTGTCATGGCTGGGAATAAACATCACTTTGAAGAAATAAAAGAGATGCAAGGTATCTTAGGTTGCGTTCCGGGTCCACTTACCTGCTATTTGTTAATGAGAGGATTAAAAACATTTGCATTGAGGATGGAGAGATATAATGAAAGCGGGCTTAAAGTTGCGAAGTTCTTAGAAACACATCCGAAGGTAAAAAAGGTTTATTACCCGGGACTTAAGAGTCATAGTGATTATAAGATTGCTAAAGAGCAGATGAAGGGATTTGGGAGTTTAATCACATTTGAGATAAATGGTAATGCAAAGACAGGATCGAAATTGTTGGATAATTTAAAAATACCTTATATATCACCAAGTTTAGGTGGAGTTGAAAGTTTGATTATTCAACCATCGATTATGTCATTCTATGATGTTTCGCCAGAAGAACGCGCAGAAATCGGCATCAAGGATAATTTAATCAGAATCGCTGTCGGAATTGAGGACGCCGAAGACTTAATCGAAGATTTGAAACAGGCATTGGATAAAATTTAAATTGTAGGGAACGGTTCTAAACCGTTCCCTACAACTATATTTATGAAATGACTGAGATTTATACTGATGTGAGTAAAAAGAGTATTGGCAAAATAAAGAGCCCATTGGACAGTTTAAATCTAAAGATGGCTGATTAGTGACGAAATATGTCACAGGAAATGAATTTCTGGGACTTCAGCCAGAGTTTGGATATCCGAAATACTTCGGATATAATACCAAAATTGGACAAAAAACGAAATAGTTCGCATATGAACGAGTTATCTGAAATCATGGGCGAAATCAATAAATGGGCATTGGTCATGTTGGAATCTATGTTAATAAGATGTGGTGTAGAAATATGGCGTCATTAAATGATTTACCAAAATCAAATGAAGGAGTTATTGATAAATCACCTTGGCACGGACGGTCTCATGACGACTGGGTAAATTGGCTTAAAGAGAGATTAGAAGAAAGGAAACAAGTTTTTTTAAGCGACCCAGATGAATTAATAGGAAGTTTTAACAGGGAGAAAAGTCATGCACGAGATTATCACGGTCGAGAACTTCTAGAATTAATTCAGAATGCAGACGATGCGGGTATAGATTTTTCCAAGCCCAATAAATTACTAATAAAATTAACAGAACACGCATTATTTGTAGCAAATACGGGCATACCATTTAGTCCAGAAGGAATTAAATCATTAATGGTTAGTGATAATAGCCCTAAGCAACTTCTTAGAACTAGATGCATAGGGTATAAAGGCCTCGGATTTAGATCGGTATTGGGCTGGGCTTCGACGATTATAATAATTAGTGGAAAACTTTCTATCGGGTTTAATGAGAAATTTGCTATAGAATGGCTTCAAAATTTAAGGAAAGAAAGTTCAAAAGTAGATTCCAAAGTTAAAAAGTTTGAAGATTCTGGCATTTTGAATCCAATTGCGACATTAAGTATTCCCTATTTACTTTCATCTAATAACATAAGGGAGACAGATCTTAAGCAAATATATATTGAATCTCAGAATATTCTGACGGAAGGCTATGATACAGTTGTTTGTCTTCTCTTTAAGGATTCTGATAAAACAAAAAAACAAGTACAAAATCAAATAAATTCTTTAAGTAATGAGATATTATTATTTCTACAGTGTTTAAAATCGATTAAAATTCAAAGCCCCGAAAGGGATGAATATTGGGAGGTAGAAAGAAAAGAGAAGGAAATTGTTATTAGTCCTCAAGGTAACGAACCAAAACATTGGAAACTATTTAAGACGGAGGGAATTATTCCAAAGGAATACTTAAGACCTGAGCAAGTTTTAGAAAATAGATTTGAAATCAAACTTGCAATTCCTACGGAGCCAATAAAAACCTATAGGTTATTTGTCTTTTTCCCAACGGAAGTCGTTTTTCCCTTCCCTATACTTGTGCATGCCACATTTGAAGTCGGAGGAAATCGCCAACATCTTATTAAAAGTGACGTTAACAGTTTCATCGGACAAGAACTTGCAGATTTGATGGCGAAATCTGCGGAGGAAATAAAATACGATAATGATGATCCATGGTATGCTTTATACACTGTTTCACCAAGAGGGGATATCGACTCGATACTAAATAATCTTGATTACTTTGGTGAAAATCAAGGAAAAGATTTTTTGGGAATATTAAGAGATAGGATAAAAAAATATGCCCTCTTACCTGTAAGAAACAATAGTTTCGAAAAACCTGAAAAGGCTAAGAGAATTAAAGTTAACTTTGACAATTTATTAGATGGTGAGTTATTTCACGACCTCTGTATCTTCACGGAAGACCATTTTTTAATAAAGCAATTAGAGAACTTAGAGGTTGATCATATAGATTGTGAAACATTAAGGGAGAGAATTAACAAGATTTGTGGGAAATTGATTTTAGAACAGAGAGTCGATATTATCTATTTATTGGTTAAAAATGATTTGATTAACGGAGAACCGCCTGAATTATTGATTGATGAAAATGAAGAAAAAGTTTCAACCAATACTACAGTACTATTGCCATCAGAAGGAAGAACATTTTCATTACCCTCATGGGTTCCTCAAAAAATAATGAATTCTGAATTAACATCTTATTTAAGAGAAAAATTTCAAGTTTCTAGAATTAGAGACCTCGTATTGAAACTAGAATCCTTCAAAGTTCAAGAATATAACTTGGTATCATTAATATCCGCTATTGTTGCAGAAACAAACAAGAGGGTTAAAGAGAACCCGGATAAAGAGTTGGAACTACGACAAGAGATGGTACAAGCAATATGGAATCTTTATTCATCTACGGATGAGAAAGTTACCCTACCTGAAAGAATTACTGTGCTACTCCCTACCCGTGATGATAATTTTAAATCTACAAAGGAGCTTTATTTTGGTGGGGAATATAAAAATGGGAAAATATTAGAAAATCTCTATGCCCACATTGACCCCGCTTTATTTATAGCCAATCCACAGCAAATGGGCTTTTCTAATAACTCGGAAGAGCTCGAAGAGTTTCTTCGCTGGTTAGGAATTGCTAAAACACCTAGATATATTGAAAAGGACTTCTATAATGTAGAATATTATGATTATGTTACATCTTCATTAAAGTATCCTGCAAAATTTGAAGATAATTTTGTGCAGAAAATTGATGATTTAAGAAAATATAGTTGTAACATAAAAGATGTTCAAAGTATAGATCGATTAGAAGACATTTTAGAAAAATCTGATCCACACGCAATAATTTGTTGGATTGCAATAAATCAAGATGTTGATTCTTGGCGCATGTCTGGAGATAAGAATGCAAAATTTCAGATTAAGGGTTCATATCAACAACACTGGAGAGCCGTAGAAAAACAGACAATTCCTTCATATCCTCTATGGCTTTTAAAAAATTATAAGTGGCTTCCAACTTCAGGTGGAGATAAGCAACCACCAAGTAAATGTTGTCGTGCTCAAGGTGCAAAAGATCTATCACCAATCATTAGTTTTCCGGCAATAAACATGGAACATCCACTTATTAAAGAATTAAATTTAGATCTCACTGCAATTAGAAATGCTTTAACTAAGATTGGTGTCGTAACTGATTTGGATGATTTGCCATGGGATTCATTTTACGAAATATTATTAGAACTGCCAAATATAGATTCGGAAGGAAAACAAGCTAAATCTCTTTATCGTACATTAATCGCTAGAACTGAGATGGATCCTCCTCCATCAGGGGAGAAATACGAAAAGTTTATGGCGAAGGGTAGAATGTTTGGAAGGTTGAATGGTAGGGAAGAGTACTATCCTTTACAGAAATTGTATTACCTTGAGAATCAAACGTTACCTGAACATATAGCTGACCAATATCCTTTGTTGGAGCTTGACAAAAGACGTGGGGCTTTAAAAGTTAAAAAATTATTTTGCATAGAGCAATTAACGAGAGATAAGATAGACATAAAAGTAAATGATGTCGATGAGCATCCACGTTCTCAAGATTTTCGAAGCGAAATTGAAAGAATAAAACCGTATATTTATTCTTTACGAGTTGAAGAAGATACGAATAGAAGAGAATTAAGTATTTTAAAGAGGATTATTATAATTCTTTGTAAAAGGGTAAAGGGAACTATAGTGGTGGATAATGTAGAAAAAGAATTTGAATTAAAGTGGGGAGAATCTATAACTTTAGATTCAGAAGCATATTTAGTAGCAGAACCATGTTATGATTCTCCATTTCTTTTGCAAGATGAGTTAATAGCTGATGCTGTTGGGGAAATATTTACAAATTATTTGAGAGTAGATATTAGCAGTGACATCGCTCGAATAGCCTCATGTTCAAATGGTGTACGAAATAAACTACTTGACAGGATTACTGGAGGCTCTGGCGATGAAAGAATGAATAAAACTAAAGAAATCTATGAGACCGTAGAGAAAACGGAGATGGAATTTCCAAAACCTCCGCCTTGGGAACCACCAGAATCAGAATTAACCCAACAAACGGGGGTCGGCGAAACGGTCAGTTTAGAAGGAGACACTGTTACCGACTCTGTAGGGTCAGTCTCAGCTAAAGACGTACCCTATACACCAAAAAGTGAAATATCACGAAGGTTGAAATTAAATCCAAAGCCTAGAAGTTCATTATCACCCAAAATGAGAGTAGACCCTGATAGAGCCGAGAATCTTGCTCTACGATTTGAGGAAGCACAAAATAGAATCTCTAAAAAAATATCATATTTTCAAGGACTAGAAGCTTATGGTTGTGATGTCATAAGTTTTAAAACTGAGGGCGATATGCAATCTTTTAAAGACACAGGCAATCCAAATTTTGTTGATAGATTTATCGAAGTGAAAGGAAGGAGTGCAGATAAGGGTTCAATACCATTAAAAGGCAATGAATTAACTAACGCTCAAAAATATCGAGAGAAATACTACATATATCGAATTTACGAAGATGAAGATAGTGGCGTTTTTGAATTAATCGAACTTAGTGATCCTCTAGGTTCTGAAAGGGAAGCAGTGGATGTACACTATGAGATTAATCCGTTTCGTTCCAAAAGATCTATAGGTTGGGAAGTGGTAGAAGTCAATGAGGATTTTAAATCAAATAATGAAGATTTAAATTCTAAAGAGGGAACTGTTTGACGGTTAACAATGATGGTATTTCGATAATTAATAATAGCCCAATGCCATGTAAAAAGGAGATTTCTCCCATGACTCTGCGGAAACCTTCGGTTTCCTTTTGCCTTGCCCTATCAGGTTCGGTCAGATAACAAGGTGTATGCGGTTCGCTCCCTTCGGTCGCTCACCCCAATTGGCTCGTTACATTCACCAACTTCCCATACACCTGGCCGTTAATCGAAATCTAAATATATTTTGCTGGAGACAAAACATATTATGATATCCGAAAAGGACAAGAACATAATATTGACTTATGCAAAGAAATATAAATTGGAAAAGGTTATTCTTTTCGGCTCATCGAAAGAAAGGATTGATGCGAGAGATATAGATATCGGTGTGAAAGGTATAGCTCCTGAGTTATTCTTCAAGTTTTGTGGAGAATTATATATGAATTTATCTAAACCTGTGGATGTTATTGACCTGAGTAAAGATTGTTTATTTAATAGACTCATAGAAAAAGATGGGTTGGTGTTATATGGCTAATTTAAATATTGTAACATAAGATTATAAATTTTAAAGAATTGTTGTTCCATTTATGTGGAGTGCGGTAGCTTGCTACCGCTTTAAATGGCGAGACCTTGGTCTCGCTTATTTATGGCGGTCGGATTTATCCGACATTATTACCCTCAAGAGAAGGTTTAAAAGTGTGCTAATTGTGTGATAAATCGCACCGCTACCATGGAAGCAAGCTTCCACAAAACAAAGCGAAAGCAAGCTTTCGCACTCCAAAATTAAGAAATATGCAAACATCGCCAAAACTTGCTATAGTTCTAATTAATTATCTTCAAGATGACCTTACCCTTGATTGTATCAAATCAATTAAAAATTCCAATTATGATAACACTGAAATTATTCTAATTAATCAAATTTCGACTAAAGATTCCGAAAACAAATTCAAGTCAGAATTTCCTGAACTCACATTTATTTCTACAGAAAGAAATATTGGCTTTGCCTCCGCCTGCAATCTGGGAATAAGAAAGGCTCTGGAAGGTAAAGCTGAGATTATCTGTCTTCTTAATAATGACACAATTGTCTTACCCGATACATTTTTAAATTTAATGAGAGGATTTAGTCTGTCAGGTGATGTTGGTATAGTGGGACCGAAGATAATGTATTATGATAAAAAGGATAAAGTCTGGTTCGGTGGTGGAAAGCTTTTATTGAATAAAGGCGCCAAAACAGTTCATCTGGATATGAATCAATTGGAAAGTGAAAGTAATAATAATATAAAGGAAGTGGATTTTATCACGGGATGCGCACTGATGTTTAAGAGGGAAGTGCTTGAGAAAGTGGGACTTCTTGATGAAAGATATTTTGCGTATTTTGAGGAGGTGGATTTTTGCTATCGAGTAAAAAAGGCAGGATACAAAATCCTCTACATTCCTCAGAGTAGGCTCTATCACAAGGTTTCATCAACAACAAAGAAATATTTTAGCGGTCTAATAAATTATTATAAGTTTAGAAATAGATTATATTTTTTGAAGAAACATTTACCTTTAGGACGATTTTTAATTTTACTCCCAATTGTGATTTATTATTCAATAAAGGAGATTTTCATTTCCATAATAAAAGGAAGATTTAAAGATATAATAAGTATTCCATTAGGGATAATTCACTTCATTATTGGTAGAAGCGGCGAAGGACCTGAGTGGTTGAAATAACTTTTTTAGAGCAAGATATCGATTCTATTTTTTTATTGAAGATGGGTAGGTGCAGGAGCTGATGCTCCTGCTGGGGGTTTGGGGGCAAAGCCCCCAACAAATATAAATTTTTTACTCCGATTCTTTTGTAGGGAACGCATATATGCGTTCCTCACATTACATAGGAGTATGAATTGTGAAAGCAAGGACATTAGGAATAATTGGCGGAAGTCAGGCGTATAAACTACTTGAGGAGAAAGCTTTATCGGGTGAGCGATTAGGTGAAAGAGGAACACCTTTTGGTAATTCTCAACCAATTTATAAATTGAATACATCAACAAAAAATATTTTATATTTTCTCTCAAGGCATGGGGAAAAGAAATATTCTGTGACAGCGCCATTCGTTAATTATCGTGCCAATATTTATGCACTGAAAGATTTGGGTGTGGAAGTAATTATCGCCTGGACAGGTCCCGGAGCAATTAACACAGATTATAAAATTGGTGATTTTGTTGTAATTGATGACATTATTGATGAAACTCATTCGAGGGCATCAACATTTTTTGAAAACAAAGGCATCGGATTTATCAGAATGTCAGAACCCTTTTGCCCCACTCTCAGAAAGGTTCTTAAAGACACACTCACAAATTTGAATTTATTCTTCAAAGACAAAGGAACTTACGTTTGCACACAAGGACCTCGTCTCGAAACAAAAGCTGAAATAAAAAAATACAAATTGTATGGTGCAGATTTAGTCGGAATGACCTTAGCCCCCGAAGTGTTTTTAGCAAAAGAATTAGAAATGTGTTATGCGGCATTAGGATATGTCACGAATTATGCAGAAGGAATTTCTGTAGGGGCGGGGTTACCCCGCCCTATTAATCGGGCGAGGAGACCTCGTCCCTACAATTGGGTTGTGGAAAGAAAATATAAAAAGGGAGAATTATTTGAAGGAATGTTATCAAAAGAAGAAGCAAAAAGAGTTGATGAAGCTGTTCACAAATTTCCTGAAATAATTAATTATATTGCGGAAAATATAAACGATTACGAATTTACCTGCGACTGCAAATACTCTATGCTGAGATATAAAGAGAGAGGAGATATCGGAGAAGATTGGAGAGAATGGATGAAATGATTGGGCGAGGTTCTTCACATTATATATAAATTGACTTTTATTGTTTTGAAAATTATATTTTAGTTAACATCTTTAGAAGATATCATAATAAACATTATTTATGTTGTCATAGATTAAACTGAAAAATTGTAGTTTTGGGAATGATATCCGAACTCAGTTCGGATATGAACGAGTTAGGCAACATTGTGCTTGGCGAATTATATGAGGAATGAGAATGTCTAAAAAGAAAACAAAAGACACTAAGATTAAGAAAATCGTCAAACTCATTTCTGATGGTAAATTAGACAAAGCCTTAGAATTAGCCAATGTTAATGATGTAGAAGATTTGTTTAAAATTGGTACGCTATTTGGTCAAAGAGGAAATTATAATGTCGCTGAAAAAATATTTGATAGAATCATTCAATTAAACCCAAACGATGCTGATGCATGGTATAACAAGGGCGTAGCACTGGGTAATCTGGGAAAACATAATGAGGCTATCAAGTGCTATGACGAGGCTATAAAGATAAAACCAAACTATGATAAGGCATGGTATAACAAAGGCGTAGCACTGGGTAATCTGGGAAAACATAATGAGGCTATCAAGTGCTATGACGAGGCTATAAAGATTAACCCAAACTATGCTGATGCATGGTCTAACAAAGGCGTAGCACTGGGTAATCTTGGAAAATATGATGAGGAAATCAAGTGCTATGACGAGGCTATAAAGATTAACCCAAACTATGATAAGGCATGGTCTAACAAAGGCGTAGCACTGGGTAATCTGGGAAAACATAATGAGGCTATCAAGTGCTATGACGAGGCTATAAAGATAAAACCAAACTATGATAATGCATGGTATAACAAAGGCGTAGCAATGGGTAATCTTGGAAAATATGATGAGGCTATCAAGTGCTATGACGAGGCTATAAAGATTAACCCAAACTATGCTGATGCATGGTATAACAAAGGCATAGCACTGGGTAATCTTGGAAAATATGATGAGGAAATCAAGTGCTATGACGAGGCTATAAAGATTAACCCAAACCTTGCTGAGGCATGGTCTAACAAAGGCGTAGCACTGGGTAATCTGGGAAAATATGATGAGGAAATCAAGTGCTATGACGAGGCTATAAAGATTAACCCAAACATTGCTGAGGCACATGGCAATAAAGGTATCATTTTTTTAAATAGACACAGATATGATGAAGCGGAAAAGGAATTAAAAATTGCGAAAGAAATTTTTTCTAAGAGGGGGGTGGAAAATGATGCTGATAAAGCTCGCAGGCTTGAATTATTGGCAAAAAACGCTTCAAAATTAATGTCCAAACTGAAGCCTTTGGACGAAAAATTCGAGAGTTGCTGTCTAAGAAGTCAGAGCTTAAGTGAATTAAAAAACAAAAGTTTGGAAGTTTCTAAGGGTATAAAAAGTGTTATTGAAGATTTTGGTAAAATGAAACTACCAGAAGACTCAATTCAACTTTTAAAAAGTAAAGAAATTTGTTTTACTGCATTATCAAAATCACTAAATTTTGAAAAAGTAGATTTGGAGATATTAAGAGAGACAGAAAAAGTATTTGAAAATTGGGGACTTAATACATTGGCTACCGCAGTGAGCTTTCTTGCCGCTTTTATCCATGCATTAGGAAGATACAATAATCTTAATGAAATCTCTAAAGAAGCAGAAGAACAGCTATTAAAAGCATTAGGAACTTCATATGTTTTGGATGGAAAATTAACTGAAGAAATCTTTAAGAGCGAGCCTTATGTAACTAAACCAGCAGGCATAGAAAAGGAAATTGAGATAAAATATGTCTGCATAGCTGATATTGAAAAAGAATTGGTAAGGGTATGTCTTGCTCAGTTAGATTTTTCGTTAACTAATACATTTCCTTACAAATTGATAGAGAAAGAAAAAGTGAGAAAGAAGATATTCGAGGCTTTAGAGATTGCTAAAAACAAAAAAGTTAATATAATATGTTTCCCGGAACTAAGTTTTGCAAAGGAATTCGTTGACGAGTTAAAAAAGTATAATGATATGATAATAATCGGTGGGAGTTTTTATGATAACAACTTCAATATATGTCCTGTGATTATTGGAGGGGAACCAAATTATGTTTATAAGATTCACCCCTCACCTTATCTTGAAAGTGAGATCGCTCCAGGTAAAGGAATGAGACAGGGCAAGGATCTTAAAATATTCGGAACTTATGATGGAAAATTCAAATTCGGAGTGCTAATTTGTTTGGATTATTTAGAAGAAAGTAATCGGTTATTCCAATATCAGTATAAAGGAAAAAAGGGTGTAAATTTTATTTTTAACCCATCTTTCAATTCAGATCCTGAGAGGTTTCAAAGGCGTGCTAATTCTGATTGTGAGAACTATCATGTTGATGTAATCCAAACAAATGTAAAAGAATATGGGAAGACATGCGTCATTGGTATAGAACATCATGATGTAATAAGGCGTTTAATTAACGAAGGTTATAGGGATGATGATGATATTAAGTATAAACTTTGTGAAGCGAGTAATGAAGATGAAGTACTAATAATTGCTGATCTTAATTTGGAAGGAGTGAGAGTGCCTACGCCTGTAGAAGCTAAGCCAAGAATAAACATAATAGGACGCTACAAATATAAAAATAGTTGTTGGCAAGAATGACTGACAAGCAAAACTCTTCGTCGCTACCGTGGCTCGCTCCTAACTGAGTAGACTAACAGTTTTATTTGTATTCCAGACTCTTTTGTTTTGGATAATAGATTCCCGTACTAAAGACCCCGGGCCACTCTAATTGATATTTAAAAAATTTAGTGGTCCGTCCCCCAAATCACCTAAGCTCAAAGCTTATTGGTTAATTCCGAAGTTATTTTTACTTTTTCTTTTCCTCTTCCATCAATTTTATCTTAGCGACTTTGCCGGTGGGATTGCGGGGAAGGGATGGGCGGAATTCGATGTCACGCGGGATTTTGTAGGGGGCGAGTTTTTGACGACAGTATTCGAGGATTTCTTCCTTTGTGATGGTTTGCTCTGGATGTGTAACGATAAATGCCTTCGGAACTTCTCCTCGTATTTCATCCTGGATTCCAATTACTGCCACTTCAATTATTTTTGGATAGGATAATAAAACATCTTCGATTTCCTGAGGATAGATTTTTTCTCCAGCGGAAATGATTATTTCTTTTTTGCGTCCTGTTATTGTTATAAATCCTTCTTCATCGAGGAATCCCATATCTCCTGTATGTAACCATCCATCCTGGGAAATCGTCTTTTTTGTTTCCTCTTCATTTTTATAATAACCCTTCATCACATTATTGCCTTTGACCATTATTTCGCCGACAATTCCATTCACAACAGGATTTCCGTTATCGTCCCATATCTCAACTTTACTGTTGAAAAAAGGTATGCCAATCGTGCCGATTTTATTGTTGTTGGCTCTATTGACTGAAACGACAGGTGAGGCTTCTGTTAATCCGTAACCATTAAGCAGTGGTTTGCCTGTAAGCTTTTCCCATGCTTCCACATAGATTTTCGGACAGGGACCCCCACCTGAAACGCAGTATTGGAGACTTGATAAATCAGTATTTTGTAATTCTTTTGATTTTAACAAAATTGCGAATAATTGTGGCACCATCGGCAAGAAGGAAATTTTTTCGTCTGCTATCAATTTAAGAATTTTTGTTGAACCAAATCCGTTTATTAATACAAGCTTTATGTTCATTAATTGAGATAGAAGAATGCAGACGGTAATCCCAAAAGAATGGAATAATGGCAATATGCCAAGGCATACTCTTCCATCAATGTCGGGGAATGCATCAATACATCCGAGATGATTAGCGGATAAATTTTTATGAGTGAGCATCACGCCTTTGGGTTTGCCGGTTGTTCCTGATGTATAAATCAGGAGAAAATCATCTTCTAAATTCCCTTTAACTTTCACAGGTTCAGGTGAATAGGTCTGAAAAATCTTTTTGAATGTTAATAAATTTTCTTCCTCTTTATCAATGTAGATAATTCTTTTAAGACTTGGACAGTTTTGATAAATGGCTTCAATTAATCTGTCGAAGAGTTTTGATGTAATGATTGTGTCAAGATTGGAGTGAGCGATGACATAAGCAAGTTCGGGGGGCTGTAATAAGCAATTCAGAGGGACGATTATTTTTCTTGATAAGGCAGTAGCAAAAAATGAAATGATAAATTCGTTACAGTTCGGTAATAATATCCCGATCTTATCGGAATTTTCGAAGTCGGATTGATTGAGGAAATTGGCAAGGCTGTATACACGTTTTAGAGTTTCACGGCGTGTTAATTTATTAAATTCGTCAACGAGATGGGTATTTTCCGGATACTTTTCACATACACTAATGAATTGATTAATTATGTTCATAAAGATTGTTCCTTTTCAATCGCTCTGCTCCGCTGGAGCAGATTATATTTCTAAACATTATATTTATCTATAAACATATTGCTCCGCTGGAGCAAGGATATTTTTCAAAAAGTTATTTTTATTTCGAGTATTGTATGACCTAAACATTTCAATCTATAAACGTTCAACTTCTTTCGGGCAAGATTTTTTTATTTGCTTTTTATTCAATTGTTTATTAGTAACAAGTTAAATTAATGTGATGTAATGTGGATGAGAGAAATCATTTCTTATAAAATAGTATTATTCATTTTATTAATAGTTACTTTTAATATAAGTATTTCCTATTGTCAGGATATTGATATTCCTATTGAGGATGCTTTTCCGAAATTAACTGCAAAGGTTTTATTTGCACAAGATTCTGTTCAAGTTGGCTCTGAGACTGGTTTTGCGGTTATAATTGACATTAAAGAGGGGTATCATATTAACAGTCATACTCCGACTTTTGATTATTTAATTCCTACGGTTGTTGAGTTTGAGAAGATAGAAGGGATAATTGTAAAAAATATTGTTTATCCCGATGCCGCTCTTAAATCTTTTGAATTTTCCAATAAGCCCCTTGCAGTTTATGAGGGAAAAATTAAAATCTTTGGAACATTAAAAATAAGTTTAAGCATCACTCAAGGCAATTATGTAATTAGGGGAAAGGTCAATTATCAAGCCTGTAATGATAAACAGTGTTTCCGTCCTGCGGAAGCATCTTTCGAAGCTGAGTTAAAGGTTGTTAGTCTGAATGAAAGTGTTCGGAAAATAAATTCTGAAATTTTTGCCACAGCCTTACCGCAATTTGCCGACAAGATGTCGGCGCTCCCTGAAGAAACAATCAAAGTTTCAGAAGAGAAAAATGAAATAAGTGAATGGATAAATCGAAAAGGTTATCTAATAACATTTATTCTCATCTTTTTTATGGGCATATTACTTAATCTTACTCCTTGTGTGTTCCCTGTTATTCCACTTACGGTTGGTTATTTTATTTCACAGAGTGAAGAAAAAACAGTTAAAATATTTTTCCTTTCTCTTTTTTATGTTTTAGGAATTGCGATGATGTATTCTTTTCTTGGTGTGATAGCTGGAGTTACCGGGACATTATTTGGCTCAGCATTATCAAATCCATTTGTGCTAATGTTCATTTCATTAGTAATTGTGATTCTTGCCTTAAGTCTTTTTAATCTTTATGAACTCAAGCCTCCTGTATTCCTTATTAAAAAAGCGGGTTCAAGGAGAGGTTTATTTGGTGCTTTCTTTATGGGATTATTAGTTGGCATAGTTGCGGCACCTTGTATTGGTCCCGTCATTTTAAGTTTGTTAATATTTGTTGGGGAACAGAGAAATCCCGTATTGGGTTTCTGGATGTTCTTCATTCTTGCCATAGGGATGGGATTGCCATACATATTTTTAGGAATCTTCACAAGCAAACTAAAGGTATTACCAAAAGCAGGGGACTGGATGGTGGGTGTAAGAAAGATATTCGGTTTGATTTTATTATGGCTTGCCCTTTATTTTATTAAACCTCTTTTTCATCATAGTCTTCAGGTTTATAAAGCTTTAGAGGTATTGTTATTAGTGGGTGCGGGAGTGTATTTAATTGACATTGATAAATCAGGCAAAAATTTAAAGCTGTTTTATTATTCCAAAAAATTAATAGGGATAATTGCGTTCATTTATGTGATTTATATTGTTGCCACCTCAAGGTCTGTAACAAAGGTTGATTGGAAGCCGTATTCAGAAGGTATTTATAATGAGGCGATTCATAATCATCAGAAAATTATAATTGATTTTTATGCGATTTGGTGTGCTCCCTGTATGAAACTTGAAGAGGAAACTTTTTCCAATCCTGAAGTGGTAAATGAGCTGTCAAAATATGTTTTGCTGAAAATAGATTTAACCTCTCGGAATCAGCCTGAGAGTGAAAAAAAGCTTATGGGAGAATTGGGTGTGAAAGGTGTGCCCTGGATTGCATTTATTGATTCAGACGGAAAGGAACGGAAAGAGTTGAGGATAACAGAATTTGTCAAACCGAGAGAATTTCTTGAACATCTTGAGGGGTTTTAATAAAAAGAGGAACAGATGGCTTGCGCCTGTCCCTCTTTTATATAATAATTTTTCACGCAGAGCTCGCAGAGTTCGCGGAGATAAAGATAAACGAAATTTTTTGGGAATTTTAATTTATCTCATTTCAAGAATATCATCGAGTCCCATTAAATCAATTTCAATATCAACTTCGCAGGTTCCATCATCAAGGAATTTCCTATCTGTTTCTATAGCACCCTGAACGAATGCCTCAAATCGGGTTTTGATGCGGTCGCTTTTAGTAACAAAATCTCTTACATTGGTTTCAGATGTTACTTGAACACCTTTGATAGTTTCAGCAAGATTTCTTAATGCATCGGCTTTTGCTGCCCTTGCGGCTAATAATTTCCCCTGGGCAGTATTTGCCTTATCTGCTGGTGGAACGCCACTGCCAGTTGCTTTAAAAGTTTGTTTTGTCCATTCTGGCTCGGGTCTAAAAGGTTCTTCTTCAGGTGTCGGTTCTTTCACAGGATTAGGTGCACCATAACCTGTAGCCCTGATGAATTCGCCTTCATAAACGAAGGGACGTCTAAAAGCTCTTTGCAAAGCCATAACGCTGATTTCTACGTCCACCTCGCAAGTTCCATCAGGTTTGTATCTTTCATCGACTACCTTAGCACCTCTCAATATTACGTTTAATCTTGTTCTGATAGTATCATTCTGAGTAACGAAATCTTTTACTGTAGTTGTTGAATCAATTTCAAGACCGTAAATAGTTTCAGAAAGATTTCTATAAGCATCAACTTGAGCGGCTCTTTTTGCCATTAGCTTTGCCTGTTCAGGAGTATCCACAACTTTTTGTGAAAAAGCACTGCCTACAAACAATAATGCCATTAAGAAGAAGAAAGCTATTTTGGTAATTTTATTCATATTTATTCCTCCTTAATTATCTTACTAACATTTTGACTTTGTTGAAATCGATTTTCAGTTCCATTTCATAGGCGCCATCCTCATTCCAGCCTTCTCTGACAACTTCAGAGCCTCTCATTAACCCTCTCACGTTTGAGTTAATCCTGTCGTTCCTTAACATAAAGTCTTGAACGGAACTTGTCGAGTCAATTGCCATTCCTTTGAGGGATTCGAGCAATTGTCTTTCTGCATCGAGTCTTGCGGCTCTTTTTGCCTTCGCTTTTTCCTGAGCGAGATTCCCGCCTTCTGCTGGAACACCGATGCCTGTTGCGTAAACGTAATTAGGAACTGCTGGCTGTCTTTGACAACCTGTGATGAGAATTATTAATCCTATTGCTATGAGCAGAAGAATTAATCGCTGTTGCTTATTCATTATGAATTTCTCCTTTTGTCAATAATTGTAACAATATATTATAAATTTTGATAAAGTTCAGTTCCTAAAGGAAAAAGATTTTATGTTGAGTGCGGTAGCTTGCTACCGCTTTAGTTTGCGAGACCTTGGTCTCGCTAAATTTGTGGGGGACAGGTATACCCTTTCCCTTACAGTGGAAGCAAGCTTCCACAAAGCAAAGCGAAAGCAAGCTTTCGCACTCCAAAGAATAATTTGTGAACAACGGTTTCTGAGAATTTATTATCTCATCTAACACAAATTTTTATAAAATATTTTTATATCGATAAAATAATAATTTTTATTAAACGGGTTAGTCAAATAATTTATTAGACGAGTGGAAATCGATAATTATTCACTGGATTTATGGTTGAGTTAAGATCTTATAGTTGATACAGAAAGATTAGTTTGGTATCAGGGGAATGAGTCCCAAGTCTGTTCTTTGTCCTTCAGTAATCGTAATATTATTAATTTGATTATTTTTATACCCTTTTTGGGAAACTGTAACATTGTATTTGCCTGCTTCAATATTTTTCTTTTCAAAATTTCCTTCTGCGTCTGAATGTAAATTAATGGCTGATTGGTCACCAGTTGTAGATTTTACGAGTTTAATATTTGCGCCGCTGATAGGTAAATTATCAATTGCTGAGACAACTTTTCCTGCGACAATTCCACCCATTTTTAATTCAATTACAATGTTGGAAGTTTCTTCAGGTGAAACTACCTTAATGTCACTTTTAGAACCGCTGATAAGGTCGTCCGTAGTGATTTCAATTTTGTAAAATCCGGATTCTAAGTTTTTAAGCCAAAACTCTCCATTCGCATTACTTATGTTGAGAACCTTCGCTCTATTATCAGCGCCACCCTGCCCTTGAAGATTTCCTGTTTTTATGGCACTGAGTTTATATTTCTCTACAGGTTTGTAATCCGCTGCAGAAACGACTCTCCCGCTTATTGAACCATTAATTTCAAATATCAGTGCTAAGTCATCTGTCCCCGCATCAATATTTTCTAACCGCATAAAGAATCGTGATCGACCTGAACTCGTTATTAAATTGTATGTTGCATCAACTCGGTATTTCCCTTCATCTAATGTATCAATCGTAAATAGTCCATTTGAATCAGAAAAAGTTCTTCCTCTCCCATCGCCTCCTGAAGTATTTGCAGCAGATATTTCTACATCCGATAGTGGATTATTTAAATCATCGGTAGCAGAGCCGCTAAGAATCATACCTTCGTCAAGAATGAAATCTAAATCTGTTATAACGTCATCATCCTTCACAGTAACATCTCTTTTCACTTCTCTTGCCATTCCTTCTTTAGAAACAACAACAGATAAAGTTCCTTCTGGGAGATTCTGTAGACGATAAATCCCATCTGAATTAGTATATGTGCTTGTGTCAGGAGAAGGACCCCTTCCTCCAAGTCCAGGAGTATTTACTCTTACAGAGGCATTATTTATGGGTTCTTGTTTTCTATTAGTTACTTTGCCGGAGATAATAATTCCTTTTTTTAGAATTATAGTTTCTTGATGAATAGGATTATTGGAGTCGATGGTGAATTCATTGGTTCTCGTGGTCGAATAATCCGGATGGGATGCGACAAGAGAAAATTTCCCACCAGCTTGCGAAATATTTGAAATTGTATATTGTCCTGCAGAATCAGAGTAACAACTCATTCCCTCATTAAAAAATCGATTTCTGAAGTTTTGATTCTGTCCTTGAAGTTGAACAAAGGCTCCTGATACGGGATTGTTGTCGGTATTGACCACATTCCCGCTTGCTACTAAGCCGGGATTTAATTTTAAGAGAATGTCATTAACTACCAGACCTGGTTTTAAGTCATAATATCCCCGGTCTCTAATTGAATTCCTATCTTCGGTGTAACCCTCTGCAGATGCGGAGAAATACGTTCTTTCAGCGAGAAGATTCGTTATCGTAAATTTTCCCTCTGAATCAGTAACAGTGGTTTGCCCGCTCATTTCTCTTCCATCTTCATCACTAACAAAGGCACGAACAGTTGCGCCACCAATGGGTCTTTCTGTTAGGGCGTCCACAACTTTTCCGGAGGCTGTTAATCCTTTGTAAACTTCGAAGTTAATATTTGTGGCTGCTTCATTTTCTTTGACTGAGATACTTCTTTTTTCACGAGCAATATATTCGCCAGCACTTACTGATACATTATACATTCCCTCAGGGACATTATCAAATAAGTAGCTTCCATTGTCCTTTGTATTTGTTGTTAAGGAATTTGAATCCATCCAATTTCTATTTCCTGCAGTCAATATGGCGTTCTTTACAGGCTCATTTGTATCTATTACATAAACGTTGCCTGAGATTGAACCACCGTTGTTCAAAACAATTGTGATTTCATTTCCATCCGCCTTAGCATCTTCTACAGAGGTTTCAGCGTAATCAGGAGATTTTGCGGCAACTCTATAGAGAAGTTGCTTACTCAATTTTTCGATCGTAAATTTTCCCTTTTCGTTTGTATTCACGAAATTTTGAACATCGGAGAATGGCGGATATCTGCGATTAGTCGATTCACGTTCACTTTTTACCCAGACCATTGCATCAGGGACAGGTTTTTTCTCAGGAGACAAAACTATCCCCGTGATATATCCTGCTTTTTCGAGAACTACTTGAATTGGTTCGTGTTCTTTTCCTTCTTCTAATTCGACAATAAGCCTATTTGTTCTGTAGTAGCCATCGAGAAAGCCATTGATAGAGTTACTTCCGGGTGAGAGGTTGATTAAGGTAAATTCTCCGTTTTCATCTGAGACAGCTGTTTTTGAAACGGATGCTTGTCCAAAGGGATTGGGGACAGGCATTCGTCGCCTGTCCTCAATTTTCCTTGCTTCAACCCTTGCCCCATTGAGTGGTTTATTTTCGTTATCAACCACCTGACCTTTCAGTGAAAGTCCTTTTAAAAGACTAATCCGAATATCATCTCTATTTTGTCCTTCAGCTAAGAATATATTATCTTGAGTTGCGTTTGCGAAGTCTTGGTGTGCAGCATCAATACTGTAATATCCACCAGAAAGATTATTAAACAAAAACATTCCATTTTCTTTTGTTAGAAAAGAGTCCCTCGAATTAGAAAAAGCAAAATCACGAAATCTACCGCCTCTTCTTCCTCCTCCTGAAGCTCCTAAATTCACCAATGCGTTGCTCACGGGTTTTGAATTGTCATCAAGAACGATTCCTGCAATAGAACCCCCTCTTGATAAAACAATTTGGACATTCTCAATTTTACCACTGGGATTAAGAGTTTGCGGGAATCCCCTTGCCCTTGTTTTTGTAAACCCCTCCGCCTTTGCCATAAATGAGTAAGTACCCACATAAACATAATCTATTTTAAAGTTGCCGGAAGAATCTGTCTGAGTAGTCCTACTCCCCATCGCCCTGTCTCGAAAAGGACTTGCGAGAACGATTGCACTTGATATTCCTTTACCTTCACCATCCACAACCTTTCCTCTGATTTTCCCCAACTTTTCATCGGAGGTGATTTTGTTCCATTTTTCCTCTGCCTTTTCATTTGCGGGTTTAAATTCATCGATTGACCATTCCCAATCGTTGAAATCTCCCACAATCCGACCGCTATTTTTTATTTCACCATAAAAATTGAAAACAATTTTGCCTTCAGCGTTGGACTGTGGTTGAATTAAATTTTGATTAAAGGGTATAGTGAACAGAGAAAGGTTATTATTATCCGGAGCAGTAACGGATGCATCATTGAGAGAATCGATTTTTTGTTCGCCATCGATAAGAAATTTGTAATTGTATTTACCAGGATTAATATTCGATAAAATGACCTGCCAGCGTTCCTCTTTTTCTTTGTCTTTAATTGCTATTGGGATATTCACTTTATCTTTTTGGGGAGTTTGTAGAGGGGCTGGAGTCGGTCCATCTTTAATAATTTCTTTCGTTTCAACAGGGGATGGTTTTGGCGTGATAATTTGAGTATCAGAAGACTTAAGAGGATTAGCTTCCTTTTTGTTTTTAATATAAATAATATAACTTACAAAAAGAAATAATATTACGAAGAGAGAAAATAAAATGAAAAAAGAAGTTCGTTTACTCATCCCATCTCACCCCATACGAAGCGTTCAATATATTTTGATTGCAATAAATTAATTTTATTAAATTGTGTTTGGCGAAAACTTATAGATTGATTTTGGAGTGCAAAAGCTTGCTTTCACCGTCCTTGTTGCCCTCTCCCCTTGTGGGAGAGGGATAGGGAGAGGGGAAGCAGAAACTTGTTTCTGCTATAAGGGACGCATATATGCGTCCCCTACAAATAAGCGAAACCAAGGTCTTGTAATCTAAAGCGGTAGCAAGCTACCGCACTCCACATAAAATCTTTTTCATTTACGAATTGAACTTTATCAAAATTTATAATGTCGCATTACACAAACATAATCGTCGCATAAATGTAACCGCTACAATTAATTGTGATGTTTAGTGTGTGGTGTCATTATTGTGAGGAGTTGCAGGCGACGAAATAGTATTGTATTTAAGAATTTTTAAACAGTTACTAATTAGATATGGGATTCAAGAAAGTGTAAGATATTTAAATAATTTATCAGTGTTTCACAAATTTGGATAGAAAATAAAAAAGGGCGAAATTAATTCGCCCTTTTTGTCTTTAATGTATCTTAAATTGGTTTACGGCAATGCATCGGGGTCAATTCTATCAAGTTTTGCAGAGTTAAGATAAAGTGTTCCTACTGGGTCATCCAGCCAGAAGTTCAACAATTGAAATTCTCCAAATACGAACCTGTCACTTAAAGGAGCTGTAGTTACTTCAACCGCAGGTGGTCTGAAGAAGACAGCGTAATCTTTGCCAATTGCATCTGGTGCTGTAAGACCGTCGATATTCGATGAAATACCTAAAGCGCTACCTTCACGTACGAGTTTTTGTTGTAATATAACCGTTGCGAAAGGAACATCGGTTTGTGCTGATGCATCTGCGGATATGTTAAATACACCACGATATAGATAAGCACCACTGGTGGCTAACCCATCGATTGAAACCTGGTCAAGTACTCCACCCCAAACTCCCAAACACCAGGTGTTTTGTAATGGAGAACCTGTATCGTGAGGAGTTAATGCTAAAGCACCACCCGGTGTTCTTATGAAATCACAGGTGTAATAACCAACCGCTTGATTAGGTCTTATATCTGGATCCCAATGACTAAGTGTGAAATCCTGGGTACTTGTAAATGCTGCTGATGATAAATCAAATCTGTCGATTACGACTCTATCTAAGAATAGTGTCCCTTCATCAGGACCTGCAATATCTTGGAAATAATTGATTAATTCGAATGTGACTGCTAAACCATCAAAGTCAGGATAAAGGGAACCGTCATGGGGTTGGAACCAGTGCTCGAATGGTTGGAGAGTAGGTGTAGGTGTATTAATAATGGGTGCAGCGCCCCCATTATTGATACTATTTATCTGACTAAGTGAATTAAAGTTTGCAGTTTCATTTCTTAATGCCATTCTTAGTTGGGGAACTAATGTATAATCAATTTGATCTGTGCTTACCCAGAAAGTTCCTCTCAATAGAGAATTAGCTGGAATATCAGAGGCTGAAAAATCAGTAGCATCATTTATCCAATAGCCGAAGTTTGTTGCATTTGAATCAGTTTGGATTGGAGAATAGATAGAGAGCTGACCATCACTATATCCAAAAACTGGAGGTGTTAAATATAGCGCGATGGAGGAAACATCCTTGGAGACCCACTTTTCTTGACTAACATCGAATGTATAAGTTTTAATCTCTGTCTGAGCAAACAAAACAGAAACAACAAGTAAGCTCAGAAGCAAAAAAACCCCTACTGCTTTTGAATAGAATTTCATTTGTTACTTCCTCCTTAATCTTTAATATTTTACCTTGTGATTTCTTTATATAACTATTATATAATTATGAAATATAATGAGATATTATAACCCAAGTCAAGTAAAAACTCAAATGTGATTTATTAGAAAAGATACAAGCATCCACTCTCAATAAAAGTGATTTATCCCAAAGTTAGATTTCAATGTCAATAGTTTTTTTATTCTTTTTTACAATTTTTTATTTTTATCTGAAATAGTAGTATTTTACTCATCGTCTCTTTTTATTTTAATCTTGAGTTATGTGGTAATTTTTCAATAGTTTTAATAAAAATTAGTTTGACACGCATACTCATATATATTTACATAACTCAAATTATTTTTAACTAAAAAAATTTGTATAGAATCATAGAGATTTTCTTGATTATCAAGTAATAAAATTATATTAGGAGGAATATATATGTCTGTTAAAGTAAAAAAGCATAAATTTGTCTACTTCTTTGGCGGAGGTAAGGCTGATGGCAATGAGAAGATGAAAAATCTATTAGGTGGTAAAGGTGCAAATCTTGCTGAAATGGCTGGGCATCCCAACTTAAAATTACCTGTGCCACCAGGCTTTACCATCACAACTGAAGTTTGTACTTATTATTATAAAAATAAAAAATCCTATCCTGTAGGATTGAACGAGCAGGTTAATAAAGCCATTAAAAAAGTTGAAAAATTGATGGGCAAAAAATTTGGTGATCCCGAGAATCCCCTTTTAGTTTCAGTTCGTTCAGGAGCAAGAAAGTCGATGCCCGGAATGATGGAAACCGTTCTGAATGTGGGACTTACTTCTAAAACAATCCCCGGTCTCATTAAACAAACCAAGAATGAAAGATTCGTCTGGGATGCCTATCGCAGACTAATAATGATGTATTCCGATGTGGTTATGGAAAAAGCGGCTGGAATTGAACCTGAAAGCGATGAAAAAGGCATTAGGAAACAACTTGAGAAAATTATGCATAAAATGAAAGAGAGAAAAGGTGTAAAAAGTGATGTTGATTTGGAAGCAGGTGACCTTAAAAAACTTTGCACCATTTTCAAAACCAAAATACAGGAGGTTTTAGGTCAACCGTTCCCGGATGATCCTCAAGAACAGCTCTGGGGCGGTATTGGCGCCGTATTCCAATCCTGGGTTGGGAAAAGAGCAGTCTCTTATAGAAGAATTGAAAATATCCCTGATGAGTGGGGAACAGCAGTGACTGTTCAATCAATGGTCTTCGGGAATATGGGTAATGATTCAGCTACTGGTGTTGCTTTCACAAGAAATCCTGCAACGGGTGATGATAAATTCTATGGTGAATATCTTATTAATGCTCAGGGTGAAGATGTCGTTGCTGGTATTCGGACTCCTGCACCTGTGAATGAATACAGCAAATCAGGAGAAAATAAAAACCTTACAAGTTTAGAAACAGGTATGCCCAAGCTGTATAGAGAGATTGTTACTATCCGCAATAAATTAGAGAAACATTATAGGGATATGCAAGATATCGAGTTTACTATTGAGAAGGGTACACTCTATATGCTTCAAACCAGAGTAGGGAAAAGGAATGGTCCTGCTGCAGTTAATATGGCTGTGGATATGTGTAGGCAAAAACTTATATCGAAAGAAGAAGCGGTAATGAGAGTAACCCCGGCTCAACTTGATGAGCTACTTCATCCAATGATTAATCCTAAAGAAGAAATACATCATAAGCCACTTGCAAAAGGATTACCCGCTGGTCCTGGTGCTGCATTTGGGATGGCTGTTTTTACTGCTGATGATGCTGAAGAATGGGCAAAACAAGGTAAGAAAGTCATTCTTATTAGAGATGAAACCTCCCCTGAAGACGTTCACGGTATGCACAGCGCTCAAGCCATTCTTACAGCAAAAGGGGGTATGACCTCTCATGCGGCACTTGTTGCAAGAGGTTGGGGAAAGTGCTGTATCGTTGGTTGTGGTGCTATTGATATTGATTATGAGAAAAAGCAATTTAGCGTTAATAACAAAGTTGTTAAAGAAGGCGAATGGCTAACTCTGAACGGAACCAAAGGTTATGTCTATGAAGGTCAATTGCCATTAGAGGTTCCCGATTTAGGGCATAATAAAATATTCGTTGAATTTATGAAAATCTGTGATGCGGTAAGAGCTCTGGGTATTAGAACAAATGCAGATAGACCCAAAGATGCTCAGCAGGCAAGAATTTTTGGCGCTGAAGGAATCGGTCTTTGCAGAACTGAGCATATGTTTTTCGACCCAGAAAGAATTAAATCGATGAGAAAAATGATTGTTGCGGAAACACTCGAAGATAGAAGAAAAGCTCTTGATGAGCTATTGCCTTATCAGAAAAAAGACTTTATCGGTATCTTTGAGGCAATGGAAAGTCTGCCTGTTACTATAAGATTGTTAGACCCGCCGCTTCATGAATTTTTACCGAAGGATCCTGAACAGGTAAAAGAATTGGCTGATGAGTTGAGTATTTCTGTTGATAAACTTGAAGCAAGAATTGCTCAGCTTCACGAACTTAATCCTATGCTTGGTCATAGGGGCTGCAGGCTCGGTGTCGTTTATCCTGAAATCACTGAAATGCAGACAAGAGCAATCTTCGAAGCAGCTGCGGAACTTACAAAAAACAAAAAGAAGGTTCTCCCGGAAGTTATGGTTCCCTTAATCGGAACTGTGGAAGAAATTAAAGACCAATATGATTTAATTGATAAAATCGGAAAAGAAGTTCAGAAACAATACAATGTCAAATTCAAATATCTCATTGGCACAATGATTGAGATTCCGCGAGCGGCACTGACCGCAGATAAAGTGGCTGAAATCGCTGAATTCTTCTCGTTCGGAACGAATGACCTGACACAAATGACTTACGGTTACAGTCGTGATGATATCGGTGGATTCCTACCGAGTTATTTAGAGAAGAAGATTCTTCCTGCTGACCCATTCCAGACAATCGATACAGAGGGTGTAGGAGAATTAGTGGATTTAGGTATCAAGAGAGGACGAGCCACCAGACCCGATTTAAAGGTCGGTATCTGTGGCGAACACGGAGGTGACCCGGCATCCATTCACTTCTGTCATAAAGTCGGAATGGATTATGTGAGTTGCTCACCATTTAGAGTTCCAATAGCAAGATTAGCTTCTGCCCATGCCGCTGTGCTTTTTGAAAGAGGAGCAACCTCAAAATCAGCTAAAACAAAAGCTCCGAAGAAAGCTAAAAAATCCACTCCTAAAGAGAAAAAGAAATAAATGAAATTGTAGCGCCGACGTCTCGTCGGCTGAATAACTACCGGTACTAAAACACTGTTTGAAAATTTATATATCCTGCACAATCGTCATATAAATATTGTAGGGGACGCATATATGCGTCCCTTATAATGGAGAGGGACAAACGCAAATCGCCTGTCCCTCTTTTCTTTTTAACCACGAATTTCACGAATCTACACGAATAAAGAACTATATAACCACGGATAAACATAGATGAACGCTGTTTAATAATTTATTGAAACCGCTGATGGACGCAGATAAACGCAGTTTCCAAGTTACAATATTGAATTTTTTTTCATCTGTGTTCATTTGTGGTTAAATTTGTGTTAGCGGAGATTCGCGGACTTTTGTTGTGTCGTTGCGAGGAGAATTTCGCTGACGAAGCAATCTCATTCTTATAAGTTTTTAAACAGCGGATTATTTTACTATGAATTGCACAAATCTGCACTGAAATAATAAACTTTTCAGAAAAAATTTTGTAACAAATGCTCTTGGTTAGGTATCATAATCAGGTAGAAATTAATGTTTAATTTAGAGAAGGGATTGTTATGAAGATAAAAGGATTCACGTTAAGGGAATTATTGTTGATAATATCTTCAGTGATTGTCTTAGCAAGTATTTTTACTCCCAATTTTCTTGAAGCCCGGATTCGCTCAAGAGTAGCTCAATGTAAAGCTGATATGAGGTCTTTATCAACTGCCATCGAGACTTATTTTATTTTCCACAACAAAAGATACCCAATAATAGTGGCTCCAAATAGTTCCTTTGCTCGCTATCATTCAGGATCTATTATTGGACCAAGTGTATTCGGTACAGGGAATTTGGGTGTTAGTTCAAGATTGATCTGGTTAACGACACCAATTGCATTCATTTCGAAAGTTTTTCAAGATCCTTTTTCGCTCAATAGTTCAAAACCTAATAAGGATTTAGTATCACCTAATGATACGTATGATTATGCAGATGCGGCATCTTTATGGACAGGTGGTATTCTTGGTGGGGAAAGGGGTTCAGGTGTAACATCAGGTGCAGCCTGGCGAATTTCGGGATGCGGTCCCGACATTATTCAGGGTTATGGAGGTGGTCCAATTTCTTACGGAGCAGATTTTAATGATTTAGGTTGTGATTATGATCCAACAAATGGAATGATTAGCACAGGTGATATAGTTAGAGTTGGTGGTGGTTCTTTTCCGAATGGTGGAGGATTATATCTCCCTGCTTATGATCGTATTTTAAACAAGAAAAATTACTAATATGCCTTTAAAACAAAAAATTCATTAAATAAATCTTCAATTAATCCTTCAAAGCATATTCTAATACATACCATTTATCATCCTTTACAAAATAATGGTGGGAGAAAATCATAATGCCATCGGTTTTTGTTAATGATAATTGCACAGCGTTTCTGAATCTTTCTTTATCATATAAGTTAGGATAATATAGCCCCACAAAAATCTTTGTGGCATTACCAACAACCTTTTCCAACAATTTTATCCCACCCTCAATGCTATTATATGTTTCCAAACCACTCTGTTTGGCTTCTTCTTCTGTGATATAAGAATAATAAAGTCCTGGTGATAAGAAATCAAGAAGCTCTGCATAACCAGTGTTTTTATATGTTGATGTTGCCCAGTCATAATCTAATGATGGGTCATATTTCGAGCTTGCCCAGTTCACGCCGACTTCCCAATATTCCGGATACCAGCCACCGACATAATCTCCTAAAATAATTTTTTTATTCGATGCCTTTACAGTTTCATAAATTTTAATCATAAAATCCTTAATATTCTTTGCACGCCACTCTATCCATTCTTTGTAGTATTTTCCTTTAATAATCTCCCCTTTCTTGTTTAATGGGCTTGGTAACTCATAAATATCTTCCGGAAACAGCTCGAGTTTCTTTCCAAGCCATTTCTCAAACTCGTTTCTACTAAAATCACTAAAATCAATTCTGAAATTATCATATCGAACTCTATCAAGAACTATCCCATCAATCTCATAGTCGTTTATGATTTCTTTAATTATTTCTAAAGTCCTATTCTGAACTTCAGGATTTATCGGATTCACATAAACTAAAGTCCCTTTCGGATATTCCGATTCCTTGAAGAATTTCGTTTCTGTAACAAAATTCACTTTTTCTTTAATCGACAAATTTGTCTTGACCCAATCCTTTGCATTTCCATCAGCGATAAAAAGGAAACCACTGTGAGGTACTCTTACTCCCTTATCAGAGATAGATTGTTCAGGAATCAATATCTTAACTTTCTCATATTCAACTATAATAAACATCCCATCTCCTCTATTCATCGAAGAATCCGCCTTTATTCTGGCATCAAACCATTTAACTTTTACAAACAGGTCCCTTTCTTTTCTAAGTGATTGAATCTCACGAACCCTCGCAATGTTATCAAAACCACAATCCGTAAATTCAATTCTGACGGTATCTACCCAACACTTATTCGGCATATCATATTCGGGTGAGATAAGAAAGTTATTCTTGATATCTAAAGATGTAACCAGATTCTCCTCTTTCATTAATATTATCTTGTATGCTTTAGGAATAAAACCTTTAACAAAAAACAATTTTAATTTCTCAATATAATGTTTTGTGGGAAAATTAATTTCAAGAAAGTGAGCATTGCTTTTATCATCTGAAACCCAGATACTGTTATTACTATCAACATTTCCATCAATAGCATTTTGCGGTGCATCCTTTTTATAAATCTTCTCTCCATAACCGTCATTAAACGCAGATAATCCATCTTTATCTACGCGATTATTTGTCGATACAATTTCTCTTTTATTTTTTTTGGAATCCACTAAATATTCAAACTTATCATATACAATCGCTTCCCATTCCGGATGAGAAAAGACTAGACCGACCTTTTCTCTTTTCAATCCTTCTGAAAATATATTTAACGCCGCAAAGACCTTGATATTTCGCTTATGTCCCTCATTAATCATCGTTCTCAACAAATCAAAATCAGCAGGATAATCTTTATTGTCCCATTTCTGAACTTTTGGAATAATTTTGCTATTATAGAATCCGAGACCTGCATAATTCTTCACATCCACTGCTACACAATTTATTCCAACCCCTTTGCATTTATCCAAAAGTCCTATGACTTGCTCATTCGAAGCCACATCAAAGACGCCCATCTCCGAATCAATCCAGAGCATTTTGATTTTCTCGGAATCATTACCAAAGATTAAACTATTTGCTAACAAAACCAACATAAGCATTAGTAAAAATAAATGATTCTTACATCCCATAACAATCCCTTTGTTATATTTGTTTTAGTGTTCAATGTTTAAAGTTATATCACCCCTTTTGCAATGAAATTTTCTACTTAATGATTGTTTATAGAAAATTCCGTCTTGTGTTTGAATCTATTTTTATATTGACTAATTTCCTATATTTAGTGTTATATTATTATAACCAAATAAAACGAGGGTGTATAGGAGATGAAAGAGAAGGAAATTGGTATTGTAACACATTATTTTTCCCACATAAACGTGGCTGGGATTGATATTACTAACGGTGAATTAAAAGTCGGTGATACTATTCATATTAAAGGGCATACGTCTGATTTTACGCAAAAAGTTAATTCGATGCAAATTGAACATCTGGATGTGGAAAAAGCTGTAGCAGGTCAAAGTATCGGAATAAAGGTTACAGAACACGCAAGAGTGCATGATGCGGTTTGTTTAGTTGAAGAGGAATAATAAACTTTAAGATACAATTTAAAACTGACAACCGACAACTGACAATGAATTTATTTTAAATTGTATTATTGTGCTCGTTGTGTCGTAGTGGTAAATGTCTTTTATCTTTTTAAACCCGATGGTAAATATGAACAGAAGGGTTCTTCAGCAAGATAATCATTATAAATAGCATAAGCCCTTGCCCTGCATCCACCACAAATACTTAAAAATTCACAAACTCCACACTTGCCTTTGTAATTTTTTGGGTCTCTAAGCTGATTAAATATTGCTGATTTCTTCCAAATTTTACTAAATGGCTCTTTTCTTATATCGCCGCATTCTAAATCAAGAAAACCGCATATTTGCACCTTCCCAATATGTGATACAAAGGCAAAGGTTTGTCCTCCCATACAACCTTTGGTTAAATGATGAAGAGAGTGATTTGAAATCTTTTTCTTGGAATCTATATCCCTGACAGAAGAATTAGGGCTACAAACTAATTTTTCGTTTTTTTCTTTCGTCAAATTTTGTTTAATAATTCTAAGATAATGTGGGGCGCAAGTTGGTTTGAATAAAATATCAGTTTTTTTCTGCAATTCATATATTTGATTAAGAGTCTCTTCATATTCATCAGACGATAGTTCTTTATCAATCATTCCTTTTGCTCTTCCCGTAGGAACAAGTAAAAATGGATGGAATGCCACAGCTCCTGATTTAATCGCAATCTCAAGGATTTTCTCAAGCTCATTGATGTTATCTTTTGTGATGGTTGTGTTAATTTGAAATTCAAGTTCGACTTTCTTCGCATTTTCCATAGCGCTCATCACTGCATCAAAAGACCCACTCTGACCCCTGAATCTATCGTGTGATTCTCCTGTAGCTCCATCAAGGCTCAGACTAATTCGTCTGATGCCCGCATCGATCATTTTTTTAGCCTTTTCCTCAGTTACCCAAATACCACAGGGAGCCATAACCATTCTCAAACCCAACTCTGTTCCATATCTTGCAATATCAAAAATGTCATCTCTGAGCATCGGCTCGCCACCAGTAAGGATTATGATTGGTTTTGAGAAAGAGGCAACGTCTGCTAAAAAGTCCAGGATTTCGGTGGTAATTAATTCATTTTCATAGCTCTTATCCTCAGCTCCAGCTCTGCAATGAGCGCAATTCAGAACGCAACGCCTTGTTACTTCTAAGGCTATGAGTGATGGAAGAAAAATATTTTTCTGTTTTATGTTCATATTTTTTAAGTGATTGTTTAAAAACTCAAACTTTTGTCTTAACTACGAGATTGCTTCACGATAAGACTGTTCGTAATGACACTCCTGATGTGTCATTGCGAGGAACAGCAGTGACGAAGCAATCTCGCATTTAAGGGTTTTTAAACAATCACTTTTTAAATGTATATAAATGAGAAAAATTACGAGATGAAATTATTAATAGTCAATTTAAATAAATATTATTCTTTTTGTCAAATCTTCAGGAATGTAGAAATGACTTTTTGTAATTCTGGATGATTTTATTGACTTTCGTAGCTTAATTTTTTTTGGTGAGATAAAATTTATTATTATAAATGTGAATTTGATTTGTATTAAGCTTATTATAGGCAATGAGTGAATTATGCGAGTGCCCGATTTACACAGGTCAGGAGGTCATTTACTCGGATTGGTTTTGTTAAATACTCGTATGCACCGTATTCCATTGCTTGAAGATATTCTTCCACCTGGGCATATCCGGTGATAAGAACGACCTTTATGGAAGGGTACTTTGTCCTGACCTCTTTGAGAATGTCGATGCCGGATTTTATCGGCATTCTGATATCGCTGAGTATTAAATCTATACCGTCCTGATTTTGGAGAATTTCTAATGCTTCTAATCCATTCTTTGCCTGAACCGTAACGTGACCTTCTCTTTCAAGAGCCTTCTGAAAAAAATTCAGCATATCGACATTATCGTCAACGATTAAAATCTTACCCATTAATCTCTCCGTCCTTTTCCCTCTACCTTTTTACAAGAATTGACCCAAAAAGGGATTAAATTTCTTAAACATAATTTTTGACATTATTCCTTGTCAAGAATATTTTTGGATGATTCATTGTTTAGTAGCATTAAAAAATTCTATAAACCTCTTTGTGACATCCTCCCACATAAAATTTTTAACTACATAATTATATCCATTCTCTCCCAATCTTTTTCTGAATTCTTTCTTCTCGATGAGGAGATTCATACATTCCACAAACTCAGGATAGTTGCTAAAGTAAAGTCCCCCATTACTTTCGATACAATGCTCCTTTGTTACTGCACAACTCTCGTTAACAATCACAGCCTTTTTTAACAGCCAGGCTTCCATTAATACAATGGAGAAGCTCTCGAAGAAAGATGGCTGGATGAGAAACAGCGATGCACTTATAACGTTATATTTATCCTCCTCTGATAATTCGCCCAAATCAATGATGAATGCTTCATCATTTTTGGGGATATTCAACACTCCGCCTCCTATAAGTATTAATCGCAAGTTTAAATGATTTTCTTTAACAAATTTGGTAAAATATTTTGTTAATAAGGTTGCACCTTTGCCTTCTACTTTCCTTCCGACATAAATAACAAAATCTCCATCGATGTTGAATTTTTTTCGAAAGGCATCAGGATTAGCGCTATCAATTCTATCAACGCCTCCGCCTAATAAGAAACATTTTTTCGGATCCAAATGATAAATTGTCCTGGCGAAATTCATTTCGGCTTTGCTGAGAAAGAATATCCCACGCGAATTACTGAACATATGGGTATAAAAAGAGAAATAAGCATTTGGCTCATTGTGTAGGCAGGGGATATGATAGGAACGTTCAGGGGCTATAATCGAACCATAGAACGTTGTCCCATACAAATATGGCATAAAAACAAAGAAATATTTATTAGCATTTTCCCTGATAAAATCATACATTGGGTGGCTGTTGATTGTGTTCTGGAGAAATTGATAAGCTTCATCATCGGTGAGTTTTTCATTGTTAGTAAGTTTATAATTCAAGTTGTGGTAAATGGAAACATTGCGACTGTCGAGTTTGAATCTTCTCGTAGGAATTCCATCAATCTCTGAAATTCCTTCGGGATAAAAATCAACGTCCCACTCAGAAAAGGCATTTTTTCCACAAGTTGTTAGGACTTCAACATCAAAGCCAGAACTCTTTAATCTTTGGGTTAAGCCTTTACAGAGTATTTCTGCTCCGCCCATCGAATTACCGAACCAGGGTATGACGAATCCTAATTTTTCCATATTATAATGTGAGTCTTAAAATAAATTTATGAGAGCTAAATTGAGATATTTATTTTTCAAAGTAAAGATTAAAATTGATTCATTTTTCAGAACGCGGATTTACGCGGATAACGGCGGATGTTCGCTGATTTTTTTCTCCACTTAAAGTTAGACAGACTGCATATAATTTTATCAATATATATAAAGTGTTCACATAAACTTTTTATCTCTCAAATTCTCCTTGAATTTTGTAAAATAAAAATCAAATTAGAGGGACAAAATAATTTTGTATCTTAATATCAGGACTTGAAAAAATGAATGAATTAAAAGACATCCTTATGCTGTCTCTTAAAGAGGCAGGGAGAACCTTACGTAAATATTATGGCAACCTTTCAAAAATCGAATACAAAAGCGATGTGAATCTCGTTACTCAAGCTGATAAAGAATCCGAAGCAACTATTATAAAAATAATTAAATCTGCTTTTCCTAAACATCAAATCCTTGCTGAGGAATCGGGAATTACAAAAGAGGAATCAGAGTATAAATGGATTGTTGACCCGCTTGATGGAACAACTAATTATGCCCATACACTTCCAATTTTTGCAATATCAATTGGTATTGAATACAAAAAAGAAATAATTATGGGTGGAGTTTATAATCCAATAAGCAACGAGTTATTTTTCTCTGAAAAGGGAAATGGTGCGTATCTAAATGATAAAAAGATTTGTGTTTCAAAAGTCGACAAGCTTGAAAAAGCCCTTCTTGTTACAGGATTTCCTTATGACCGAAGAGAGAATGTTGATTATTATATGGATGTTTATGGGAAATTTCTAAAGGTATCGCAGGGGGTAATGAGATTAGGAGCTGCAGCGATTGATTTTTGCTCGGTTGCTTGTGGAAGACTCGATGGATACTGGGAAAGAAAATTATATCCCTGGGATCAATCGGCAGGAATGTTGATTGTTGAAGAAGCAGGTGGAAAAGTGACTGATTTTTCAGGCAATAAAACTTCTTGCTATAATAAACAAGTTCTTGTGACAAATGGCTTGATTCATAATGGGATGGTAAAGATTCTAAAAAAGATTAAACATAGTTAGTTATGGAATTATTTGCAAATCTCTCAGAGTATTTAACCACGAATCACGTGAATCTTCACGAATAAATAATTATGGATAATTCAGGATAAACGTCCTGATCCATCAAATTTTTTATGATGTCTCTCTGCGGTTCTTTGCGACTACTTTGCGTTCTCTGCGGTTTCATAATAATGCGAGATTCTTCGCTTCGCTCAGAATGACAATTTAAAATTATCAGTTGTCCGTTTTACATTTTAAATTTTCAAATTATCTTGAGTATTCTGTTTAATTATTTTCTTTGTGCTCGTTGTGTCGTTGTGGTTGGAAATCTATTTCAATTTGTTAAATCTTGAGTTTAATCACATCTCCGACTTTAAGATTAAATCTTTTTGCGGCGCTGGCTTGGTTGATTCCTATCTCTAAAAATCCGCTACTTCCCCAATACGCTACTACTTCTCCTTCTTCCACATCAGCATAACTACTTTTTAGTGGTGTCTGACAGGCAAGAATTTCTTTCCCTGTTTTATTTTTGATTTCTTTGAGTTTCAAGACTTTTGAAAATTCACTCTTTTTTATATTGATAATAAGATTCCCAAATTTATCGATGTAAATGATCGGTGCGGTGATAGCATTTTTTTCTATCTTTGCATCTTCAATATATAGCATTGTTAGTTTTCTTATCTTCTTACCAAATTTTTCAATTTTATAATTCCTGGAAAGATGCGCTGCAACTGGTGAGAATATATCTCTTCCGTGAAAAGTTGAACTCACATTGGGTAAAAAGTATTTCTTATTTTCAATCCCAATCGCCTCATATTTGGGATTATCTTTTACAATATAGGTCAGTAATCCGTTATCAGGAGCGATGAAGAAGTATTTTGCGGTTTTAAGCAGAATCATTTTTCGCGATGAACCGACACTGGGGTCAACTACTGCAACAAATATTGTTTTTTCGGGATAATAGGAATATGCATTGTATAAAATAAATGCTCCATCAGAAATGGAATGTGATTTTATACTATGAGTAATATCGACTATTTCCGCATCAGGATTGATTGATTTGATAACTCCTTTCATTGAAGCAACAAACCAATCCTCGTTGCCAAAATCTGTAAGTAATGTAATAATAGGTTTTGTCTTGTTCATTTTTAATCCTTTTCAAGAAAATAAGATTAGCCACGAAAGGACACGAAATAAAAAAGCGTTTAACCACGAAGGGTACGAAGAGCACGAAGAAATTATTAAATTTATTTTTTAGTTTTCATCTTTGTGTCCATCGTGTTCTTCGTGGTTCAATTATTCTTTTTCTCATTATTATTAAGAAAATACATTTTTAAAGTGCTATTCATATTGGTTCTTGCAATTTATGGTTACTAAATCTTTTAGTGTTCTTTTGTGTAATTTCGTGGCTACGTTTTCTTAAATTGTCGGTTGTCAGTTTTAAATTTTAAATTGGTTACATCATCTCTTCATCAGCCATACTTAGGTAGCAATCATTGCCAATAATAATGTGGTCTAAGACTTTTATCCCGACGACTTTTCCTGTCTCAATTAACCGCTTCGTCAAGTCAACATCATCTTTACTCGGTTCGGGTTCGCCACTTGGGTGATTATGCAAAAGAATAACGGATGCGGCGGATTCCTTTATCGCTGGATTAAATACCTCTCTTGGATGAACTACACTTGAGGATAAAGATCCTTTAGAAATCAAAATCTCTTTCATTATTTTGTTCTTATTATCAAGGAGTAACGTAATAAAATGTTCTTGCTTTGTATCCCTGAAACGATACCTGAAATAATCAAATACGTCAGAACTGCGCTTGAATTTTTCTCCAATGAAACTTTTTGTATTTGCAAGTCTTAATCCTATTTCCAGTGCGGCTTTGATAGTAATTGCTTTAGAACAACCGATTCCCTTGATTGAGGCAATCTCATTGATAGAGGCTTGAGAGAGTCCTCTCAAATCTCCGAATTTGCTTATTAATTCTCTACTAAGGTCAAAAGCCGTCTTATTCTTCGTTCCTGTTCTAATAAAAATTGAGAGCAACTCTCCGTCAGAGAGAGAATCTCCTCCTTTGCTCTGGAACTTCTCTCGAGGTTTATCCTGCTCTGCCCATTCTTTTATTGTTAGTCCTTTTTCTTTTTTGGTGGGTCGATATAATTTGTAGTATTCACAGTAGGAAGGAATCGGGCAATCCCAGCACTTAGGATCTGCTAAACAGATTGCTTTTTCCTTTCTCTCTTTATCCAGACCTGAAAAAGCACCTATGATGTCATCAATGTCATTTAATTCCATCCCTGTGGTCCTGGATATTTTCAGACACATTGAGTAAAATTCCTTGTAATTTTTGCTGTAACATTCACTAATCTTGACAAGACCCAGACGGTCTAAGACACGGATCCTTGCCCGTTCAGGTGAGACTGCCTGATACTCAACTGCTTTTAAAAATTTGCTCGCCAAAATCCCTTTAAGAAATTTGAATCGCCTGGAAATATCATTAAATCTTGACCAGTCATTAGTAAAAGACTCCATATACTTATGAAAAGAACCGAATGCATCAATAGTAACGATGAAATCTGTGCAGAACTTTTCGTATTCAGCCTCCTGAATGTTTTGAATAATCTCTTTAAAAATTTGGCTGTAATTGAGTTCAAGCAATGTCTTTAATGAGAGATTTGCATCCTTACCGATACCTTGAATTAAGATCTCTGCATTTCTTGATTGAGAGTCTTTGAGAGGAGCTTTAAGATTATACGAGAAGTATCCCTTGAGCAGATTTTTGTAAAAGAAGAGATTTGATTGGTCAGGGACACCTTCTTTAGAAGTGCTTTTTGAGAAATTTAAAAAGTGTATTAGCTTATCGAAAATGTCGATAATTCTTATCTCAGAAGGCATTGAGCTTCTTGTATCCATTTTTAAATTGCCGGAGTTAAGAGTTTTGAAAAATTATTATGAGACAGTAATCGTTTAATAAATCAAACCGCTACAACGAGATTCCTCGCTATGCTAAAAATGACAATTTGAGATCTCTGAAAAACTAACAAACAACACTATGTCATTCCTGCGAAAGCAGGAATTCAGGAGTTTTTTAAAAAGTCTTAATGCAATTCTGGATTCCCGCTTACGCGGGAATGACAAATTAGTGAGTATTTCAAGGATCTCAATTTGAAATTGTCAGTTGTCGGTTGTCAGTTTTAGATTGTTAATTTTAATTATTATATTTCGTGTATATTGATGTCTTTTGTGGTTAATTAGTTCTTACTTACTTGTCTCTTTAGGTTTATCCGCGTTCTTTTCCAACTCATTTTTCAAATCTCTTACCTTCAGCTTCATTTCTTTAACGAGTCCCATCGAGGCACCAGTAGCATTGCCATACTTTGCCAGACATTCTTCCCACACTTTTACTGCTTCCTCTGGTTTTTTCTGGTCGAGATAATTTTGCGCCATCTTGTCATAACTCAAAACAACTCCATATTCCCATTTTGGATAAGTAATTCCGATAAGCTGATAAGCATTACCGGCTCTTTTATAATCGTTGATTGAATTATAAGCATCGCCGATGTCTAATAAAATTTTGACTATCCGAATTTGATTACTCTTGGGGAATACCTTTAGATATAAATAGCACATTCTCATAATTGATTCGGTTGGTTTATTTTCTCTTTTTGCCTGAACAATCTGAGCAAACAAAACATCACTATTTAATGCCTGACGGACAATTAAGTCATCTTCCTTTATCCATTCCGGTCTATCTTTCAGGAAATCATCAAGAGTTGTTTTGGGAGGATTTTCAATTAAATCGATTAAATTGGTGATGGCGGATGTATAAGATTCTTGTTGGGGTGAAATAAAAGCTTTAGGTTCAGGGAAAAGAGTTGTCGCCTCTTTTAAGATTTTCAGAGCCTTTTCTTTTTCTCCAAGTTTGACATAGCACTCAGCGATATTATATTTAGCTTTCAAGATTACATAAAGCGGTTCTTGAAATAGTTTCAGGATTAGGATATTGGTCTCAATTGCTTTTGGATAATCCTCAAGTAAGAAATAATAATCCGCAATTTTCGATAATGCATCCCGTTGAGCTAATTTATTAGTTTCAACAGGTTCGCTATATGTTTCAAGATATTGATAACAATATTTCATCATTTCCTTAATATTGGTTCCTGTCATCTCCAGTGTCTTAATATCTTTCCATCCTCTTGCTGGTGATTCGGAAGTCAACGGTTTTATTGTAATGTCATTATACCAGGTAGGTTTAGCTGATAAAAAATCTTTTACATCTTTAAATTCTGTGATTTTGATTTCCTCTTTTTTGACTTCTTTGTTAGAGTCTTGCTGGCTCCAAAGAGAGATGTACAATGTGGCGCTTAAAAGTAACAAGAAAATGAGACCAGTTTTTTTCCTCATAAAACGAACTCCTTTTTTTCCTTTATCAAAATTATATTGACATACTTTTTGTTAAATTAATACTATTATTTAGATTATTGCAAGTGTTTTTAAAACCCTTCGTCTTCTTTATATTAGAAAGGTTATTATGAAAAAATCATATCTTTTTTGTATTTTTATAATAGTTATGTTACCTCTTTCAATGAGTTGCCTCTTTCATAGAAATAGACCTGCTCCCACAATGACTGAATTTTCTGTGAACCTTTTGGAATTGCCCAAAGGATACTTTCAGGAGAAATTCTTGACTCAAGCCGAGAAAGAAGTGATGGATAAAATGGGGGCGCCCGAATATCTGAGAATTTACTGGGATAAAATTGGTTCTATTGTGGATGAAACCAATGCATTGCTACTTTTACGAAAACAAAATAGTATTAACGAATTTAAACATTCTTGGGTTTATGTTAATGATGGCGTTGAGGTTCTTTTTCCTAATAATTATAAATACGAGATTAAAGAAATTGATGATAGAATAAAGTTGATTAGTCAATATGGCGATCCGGAAAGGGCAGAAAAAAGAACTATTGAGAATAATATCGTGCAAGAAGTTTATACGTATTATTCTTACGGAAAGAGTTTTACGTTCTGGAATAGGAAACTTATGGAAACGAAAGAATTTCCTGCTACGGGAAAGGTTATCAAATAATTTATTTTTCTCATAATTTACCTGCTTACAAAAATTAGACATAATTTCTATTGGATAATATCATTCTTGCCGCTTCATTTTCATTTATGACTATGTATCCGTTCTTGATAAGCAAGGCTGTTGCCACCCCGCACCCTTTACTGAGAGTATTTGTGAAAGAGCCATCATAAATTTTATGAGTGCCACACGAAGGACTACATTCTTTAAGAACAATGAATACAGGCTTATGTTCGATAGCCATTTTTAATGTTTCTTCAGCACCTTTGAGAAAATTTTCTGTGACATCTTTTCCGTTTTTATTCATAACGATTGCTTTTATATCAATGACATCAAAGCCATCGCCACCTTTAATTTCGGACGGTTCTCTTGGCGTAGATAAATCGCCTAACTGCTCAGGACAGAATTTTATTATTTTGAATATCTCTGATAATTTGATAATGTTAGAAGAAAAGTTATTCTCTGCATTATAAGTTGTATTATCGCCCATAAGACAGGCGCTTACCATTATCACTTTTCCTGTCATTCTATTTGATCCTTATCGTTTCCTTTTTTGCGTAAAATAGAATAATTATCGACTTCTTTACCTAAATCTAAGAATGCAAAACTTGTTGGATTAGCAACATCAATCTCAAAGCCTGATTCATCAATTATTTTATCGATAATTATTTCTTTATCCGGATACTTATAAGAGACAAGTTCTATTTTATCTCCTTTTTGAATTTGTGATTTTATTAAGACTTTTGCCAACTCTCTTTTCTCATCATAATCTTGCACTAATCCTACAAATTGATAAGCCCTTTCATAGGAAGATTTTTCGTAGGACTGAGATATTTGTGTTAGTTCATCATTTTGTTTTAAATTACCGAACAAAAAACCATTGAAGTACGGTCTGTGACTTACCTTTTCTAACTCTTCGAGCCAATAAGAATCCAATTTGTAATCTTCAGGATTTTTAAGATAAGCATCCAATGCTTTTCTATATGCCCTTGTCACAATTGCAACATAATATTCACTCTTAACTCTTCCTTCGATTTTGAATGCATCAATTTTAGCGTTTACAAGTTCAGGGATGTGTTCAATCAATCTCAGGTCTTTTGAACTCAAGATTGTTGTGTAGTCATCTTCCTGGATAATGTCGAAAAATTCATCATCTCTTTTTGCTTCCACGACTTTGAATTCCCATCGACACACCTGAGCACAATCGCCCCTATTAGCGCCTCTTCCTGTGAGGTAATCGCTTAAGACACATCGACCTGAGTAAGCAAGACACATTGCGCCATGAACAAAGACTTCTAATTCAACATCAACCTTTTCTTTGATTTCTGTAATTTCCTCCAGAGTCAATTCCCGTGCGAGAATAATGCGTGTTGCCCCATTGTCTTTATAGAATTTTGCAGTTCTCCAGTTTGTTACATTTGCCTGAGTTGAAATGTGAATATTAACGTTAGGCATTTCGTTCTTGACCATTTCAAGCACACCAATATCCGATACAACTACAGCATCTAATTCGAGGCATTTAATCTCGTTTATTACATTTTCAATGCCTTTGATGTCGATGTTATGAGGGAAGACGTTCAAGGTGAGGTAAATCTTACTGTTATTTTTATGAGCAAAAGAAATAGCTTCACGGAGTTCACTAATGGAAAAATTTCCCGCTCTTTCTCTTAGACTAAACTTCTCTAATCCTAAATAAACAGCATCGGCACCGTATTTCACGGCATAGAACAATTTATTTAAATCGCCCGCAGGGGCAACAATTTCTGGTTTATTTTTCATCTTCATCTATTATTTAATAAAAATTAGCCATAAAAAAACACGAAATAATAAAACATTCAACCACGAAGGACACGAAGAACACAAAGAATTTTATTTAACCACTGATAAACACGGATTAACACTGTTATATTATTGATTATAAATTCTTTTATCTGCGTTCATCAGCGTCTATCTGCGGTTTCATATCTTCCTTAAAACAGTTCCCAGAAATAAAAAGGTACTTCTGCGGAAGGTGCATATAAACTGATAACTTTAACATCATTAGATGGAATACTTATTGCGAAAATCAATTGTTTGCTTGGTTCATTTACATTTATGGAAATTGGGAGATTGGAAATAAGTTCCTGACATTTTACTCCATTTAATTCACTGTCCTTAATACCAAGACTTTGTGCATCGGCAGTTATATTTGTGGTAATTGTTGATGCTGTATTATTTTTCAAAGTAAAAAGTAAATTTTGACTGTTCCAATTACCAAAACGTTCTATTAAAATATTGCTATTGTCAGATTGAGCGAAGGTTAATGGCTCCCAACCCGCCTCAGATAATTGGCGAATAATCGGTATATAAGTTTTAAATAAATCCCGATCTCGTTCATAGAGTTCTGAATGGAGAAAATATCTCTCGATAGTTTCACCCCATCCGGTACCACCACCACAAGAAGCAATTCCCGGGAAGAATCCCCAGAAAAGTTGCTCCTTAATATATTGCGAAACCTCATCGTGGTCAATAAAATCAGCCCCACGCCACCACTGCATTAAATTTGTATTAACTTTCTTATAACAGAGTGTCCGACGAATAGCTGAAATATTATCTGTTTCTCTTACGTCGAATATTTCTGAACCCAAAATGTCTAATAAATGGGCATAATAACGGTATCCGTAAACAAAAATATTTCCCATCACTTTTTTATCCTGATTATGTTCATAACTAAACAACCAATTCAGGAAATCATATTGAACCATTTGAGAAGCAACTATCGGCTGACCATTATGAATAGAAAATGTTAAAGGTTGATAGGCATACTTAAAATGTTCCTGTTTAAAGTCTTCTAAGTCGGATAGACTCCCATTGGCAGATATAGAGTCAACATAAATGCCGTCTTTCTCATTCGCTCTATAATCTACAAAATAGGTCTTATAAATTGAACCCATTGAAACACTACTAAAGTCAGCGTCTGGGTAACAGGACCAAAACTGATTGGCATTACCACCCCATTGGTGCCAGAAATAATCTGAAGAATCTATATAAAACTTTCCACTTGAATCCTTATAGCCCGAATTTAGAACAGCTTGAGCTGTCTGGTATCTTGGCGCTCCTAACCAGGTACTTGTCGAAGAAGCATCTGCAGCCCAAGCTTCGAGCGTTGCAACGCGTTCTTCATAAGTGGGTTTTTCAGTTATATCACCATAATTTTGCCAGGCACCCCAGGGCTCCATATAATGATAAAGTTCGATACCGAGCTGATGACAATAATTCCTTACATTCTCAGGTTGAGGATTGCATTCGAAAAAGACAAACCCGAAATCTAATGGATTTGGAATAGTAATTGGTGCTATTGGATACTCCCAACATCCATCTCGCAGAGTTCTTTTCACAAAAAATTGTGGATAAATCTCATAATATTTTTTTGTTGCGGAACGAAAACCCCATTGCGGAGCAAATTGATAGATAATGAAAGTCAAAGATGCCTTGCCAGCCTCAATATGAACTGTGTCAGGTGACAAACATATATCAAAGATGGATTGTAATCCTTCGCTATTTTTATAAATAAACTTCTGGACTCTTGGAACATCCATTGGAACTGCCATTGAGATACCCGATTCATTATTGTAAATTGATGACCAGGGATAAACAGATGCTTTTCTTCCGAGCATTGTAAAAGTATAATCATAATTTTTATCGCTTTCAATAAGGCGATGTTGATTAATATCATCTCCCCATTGCCAACTTATGGCATTTATGGGAATGGTATACAAAATCCTCAATGGACGATTTTGTAATGGTGAAGATGTGTCTTCAATAAGGACATTTGTCTGGAGATAATTAGAAAATGAAGTGTAAGTCGTAGTGAATTTTAATTTTTCAACAGGGAAATTGACGATTTGTTGGTATACATTTTCGCCTGTGTTGATTAATGGTCCAGAGATATTCTTTATATTTCCCCAATTGAGTCCCCCAATCTCTTCTATTTTTAAGTCATCTATATTAACGTAAAAATCACCATCTCGCCAGTAACGAAGTGAAATTGTCATTGCTATAGCATCTTCAGGAACTGAATAATTGTAAGCAAATTCTTCCCATTGATTAGGAACTTGATTGGTCATTCCATAAACACATTGCGCTTTAGATGCATCCGAATAAATCCAACCTGAAGATACAGGAGACTGTTGCGTTATATCTATATTGTCTTCATTAAATAGACGAATGCAAAAAATGTATTTGCTTTCAATATCGGAGCTTTTGCCGAACCAAGAAATCTTTAGAGAGATCCCGGGGACAACATTTATATTCTGGGGGAATGCTATTCCACAACCTGTATTGATTCCATTACCCAATCTTAAATAACCGGAGTCATTTACTCCACCATTACTTACCCAGTTATAATAAATAGTACTGGATTCCCAGTTATCCATAATCGCTGAGTTCCAGATAACTTCAGATGTGTTGAAATCCTCATAAAATATTGTTTGCTGGGAAGTGATTGGGATAGGCGCATAGAACTGCAATCCACCATAAATGCCGGGGAATAAGGGAATATCCTGGCTATTGACTCTTAATCCGTTAATTTGCCCGGAGGTATTATCGAGGTTTAAACTCAAACCGTCCTGTGTGGATAAATCTAAAGCAAATAGTTGAGGGGATATAAAAATATAGATAAAGATTGTAATGGATAAAATTATACTTGTTTTATATTGCATAGTTAAGCCTGGATAATTCTATTTAACTTGAATGACATTATTGTAAATACTATTTTATGGGATTTTGTACGGACAGAACAGTGTTCTGTCCCTACCTAACTTTTAAAGAAGGCAAAATATATCCCGATAACAATCAGGGCAGGACAAGCCACATTCAAAAAAGGAAAAATTTTGAAGATAAATGGTTGGAAAATATGTGAGGCAGCATAAAATGGGACCAGAAAAGAAAGTAACAGAATGCCAAAAGTTTTATATTTATCCTCTGTTGCCACTTTAGATTTGCGTGGGGTTTTTTCTTCTACCTTTTTTTCAAATTGACCCCAAAGATTTTCGTTCTCAGCTTTTGTTTTACTTTCAGAAGAGCGAGTGTCAGAAAACAATTTTTGTTCAGGTTGTTTTTTCTCCTCGACGATTTCAAACGTGATCTCTTGTTGTAATGGAACATCTTCTAATTCACGACTGCGGAATTTTTTCATCTCTTCTAACTTATCCGTGTCTTTGAGTAATTTATCAATTTGACGTTTATAGATGTTGGTTTCCATTTTAAATTTTTTTGTAAGGTCTCCACCAAACTCAGAAACTTTTCTCCTGTCCTTCCCGGTGCGTCTATCCATCCCTGGTTGAACGTATGGACTTGTTAAGTCAACACGTCTTCTTCTTTCACCTTTTCTTCTCTCCATAGTGTGGCTCATTTGTTTCCCTGTTAAAAAAATTTTATTGTAACATTTAGTTTATTATTGGAAATGACCCAATCTGTCAATTAAAAATGTGGTTCTTTGATTCAATAACTGAGAGGTAATTAGTAGAATAAACATTTTATAACACGATAATGATAAAAGATTACAAAGTTGTATTGTCGTTCCGAGCCGAAGTCCTGAGCGAAGCGAAGGAGCAGCAAAGAATCTCATAATTTTGTAGGGACAGAATTCTGTTCTGTCCCCAATACGCGCAGTAATTCATATAATATTACAAAAATCTTAATCTGTGAATGAAAAATATTGAGAATTTATATGGGACACATTGTAGCGGTGCGATTTATCGCACGAAATATGCACAGTCGGATAAATCCGACCGCTACAAATTTATTCTTAGCCGTTCGCCAGTTCAAATTCAGTATGAATTGCAACAACGGCTTTATCGCAATCTTCTTCTTTAATCAGACAGGAGATTTTTATTTCTGATGTACTGATTGATTCGATATTGATATTATTCTTTGCTAAAGCCCTGAACATCTTCGCTGCTATACCGGAATGACTCTTCATACCTACACCAACAACAGAAACCTTTGCTATACTTTCATCATAAATAACATCTTCTCCTTTTAACTTCTCTTTCAATTCTTTGGCTATCTTCAATGTTTGTTTTAAGTCCTCTTTGGAAACGGTAAATGAAATATCATTCAAGCCGTCTGCAGCAACGTTCTGAATAATCATATCAACCACAATGTTATTTTCCGCAAGTGTTCCAAAAATTTCTGCGGCAATTCCCGGTCTGTCGGGAACACCGAGCATAGATATCTTTGCTTCACCTTTATTATAAGCTACACCACTTACAACCCTATCTTCCATTTCTTTAACCTCCTTTACGACCATTGTTCCTGGTTCATTATTAAAACTTGACCTCACGTGAAGTGGGACATCAAAATTTTTAGCCAATTCGACCGACCTTGAATGTAGAACTTTAGCGCCCAGGCTGGCAAGTTCTAACATTTCATCATAGGAAATCTTTTCAAGCTTTCTTGCCTTCTTACAAATTCTCGGGTCTGCTGTATAAACACCATCAACATCCGTAAAAATATCACAAACATCAGCCTTCAAAACAGCCGCCAATGCTACGGCAGTCGTATCAGAACCACCTCTTCCTAACGTTGTTATCTGATGGTCAACTGTCGAACCCTGAAATCCTGCTACAATTACTACCTTACCAGCTTTTAACTCGGTTAAGATTTTCTCTTCATTAATCCTCACGATTTTTGCCTTGCGATGAACGTTATCCGTAAGGATTCCAACTTGTGGTCCGGTCATAGATATAGCAGGTTCTCCAAGGGAATGGATAGCCATAGCCATAACAGCTATTGAGATTTGCTCACCTGTGGAAAGTAACATATCAATTTCTCTTGGGTCAGGGTCATCTGTTATTTTGCTTGCTAAATCGAGTAGAGAATCAGTTGTTTTTCCCATGGCAGAAACGACGACAATGACATCATTTCCCTGTCTTTTTGTTTCAATAACCCTGCGTGCGACATTTTTTATTTTTTCCGGGTCCGCCACAGAAGACCCGCCGTATTTTTGAACTATTAAAGCCAACTTGGCTCACTCCTTTTCTATTTTTTAATGAAAAAGAACAGTTTAATTTAATCTCAAAAAAGATAAAATCAACAAAAAATTAATGATTAATTGGGGGAGTCATTATTCAAAAATATATCGAATTCAACATAGGTAGGGGCAACCCTTGTAGTTGCCCTCAATAAATGGGTAGGCATAAAGCCTACCCCTACAATAATTAATTGTTGAATTTTGAGATTATTCAATGATATACAACAATGAATCTTAAATCAGGTGTAAACGATATGAATTTGATTATTAAAAACGGAACTATTATTTCTGATTCAACGGAGTATCAAGCCGATATCGGCATAAAAGATGGTAAAATCAATACCATTGCTCAATCTATCGAAGCAAGCCCTGATGCTGAAGTAATTGATGCATCTAATAAATTTATCATTCCCGGTGTCATCGATGCCCAAACTCATTTGCAAGAGACAGTTAACGAAATTTCTACTGCAGATGATTTTTTTACTGGAACTGTCTCAGCGGCATTTGGAGGCGTTACTACAATTATAGATACTGCCTATCAAACTCCTGGCAAGCTTCTAATAGAGGCTATTGAGAGTCGTCGTTCTATTGCGGATGAGAAAACCTGCGTCGATTATTCTCTTCATTGTGTTATAACTGATTGGTCTAATATCACGAAGAAAGAACTGAAGGAAGTTCCTGATAATTTGAAAATATCATCGTTTAAGATGTTTATGGCGGGTAATTTTAAAATGGAGGATGCACAAATCTATGATGTCCTGACTGAAATAAGCAATCAGGGTGTGCTTTCAATTTTTTGTGAGAATGATTCTCTGACTAATTTCTTCATAAATAAATTAAAATTAACTGATTCCTTCAAAGTAGATTCTTTTGCTTCTATAAGACCCAATTGGATAGAGGCGGAAGCTATAAAGAGAGCCGTTTCTATCTGTAGTGCTTCCAATGGTAATCTGAATTTGTCTCCTATCTCGTCAAGAGAAGCTCTTCAATCTTTAAAAAGCGGTAAGGAAGAAGGGTTAAATATCTTTGCTGAAACCTCTATACCCTATCTTTTACTTTTTAAAGAGAAGTATACTCAACCAGATGGTCAATTTTATCTAATTATACCACCTTTAAGAAGCAAAATTGATTCACAATCTCTCTGGAACGCTATAGAAGAGGGTTTAATCGATATGGTTTCTTCAAACCATCGCTCTTTTAATCGTCGTGACATTGAATCTAATAAAGACGATATTTTGAAAATTCCTTATGGATTACCCGGAGTAGAGTATCTACTGCCCATATTATTTTCTGAAGGTGTTCAAAAGGGGAGGATTTCTTTTCAGAGTCTTGTGAGTGTTTTATGTGTAATGCCTGCAAAAATTTTTGGTTTATACCCGAGAAAAGGTGCTATTGAAATAGGTTCAGATGCTGATATAGTCATCATTGACCCTGAGAAGAAGATGATACTGTCCGCTGAAACTCACCATATGAACGTTGATTTTTGTCCTTATGAAGGATTAGAGATATTTGGGTATCCGATAACAACTATTTTACGTGGTGAGATAATCGTAGATAATGGTAAGTTTCTTGGGAAAAAGGGGTTCGGGAAATTTATTGAACAAGTTCATTAACCATGAGAGGCACGAAAATCAGGGAGAAAAAACAATATTGTGACAGGATAAACAGGATTTATAGGATATACAGGATAAATTATTTCTAAAATATGCTATGTTAAAAGCGAGGTCACGTGACCTCGCCTATCTTTATTATTTCGTTTTCTTGTTGTATCGTTGTGGTTGTATAATTAATTTATAATCTTTTCTCTTTAGACAAAAAATGTATAAAAAATTTTATGGTTTAAAAGAATCGCCTTTTAATCTTACGCCCGATACAAGATTTCTATATCTGAGTAAAGGGCATAAAGAGGCTCTGGCACATCTTGTCTATGGAATAGGTGAACGCAAAGGTTTTATGCTTATTACAGGGGAAGTCGGTTCTGGAAAGACAACTCTCTGCCGAGCTCTTGTGAATCAACTCGGAGAAAACACAAAGGTTGCTTTAATTCTTAATTCTTTCTTGTCAGAAATCGAGTTGTTAAAATCCATAAATGAAGAGTTCTTTTTAAAAAGTGATAGTGATTCAAAAAAAGTTCTGATTGATGAGCTTAATAAATTCCTTATTAAGGAACATTCTCAGGGACACAATGTTGTATTAATAATGGATGAGGCACAGAACTTATCACCTGAAACTCTTGAACAAATAAGGATGATAAGTAATCTTGAAACAGAGACCGATAAACTTCTTCAAATTGTATTGATGGGGCAACCGGAGTTCAACGATGTTATGATGTTACCAGGTTTCAAGCAACTTAATCAAAGAATCATCGTGAGATACCATCTGGAAGCTATTGATAGAGATGAGATACTTTTATACATTCAACATAGACTGAAGGTCGCCGGAGCTCAAAAAAATATCACCTTTGATAATGATGCCATAGGATTATTGTATGAATTTTCAAATGGGATTCCGAGGCTCATTAATATTGCCTGTGATAGATGTTTATTAAGTGGGTTTGTGAAAAATACGACAGAAATCACAGCAGAAATTATGAAGGAAGCAATCAATGAAGTCGCTGGTAAATATGCTTTAGAACTAATGAGACGAATGAGGGATGGACGGGTCTCGTCTATTCCTCATCCCCGAAAACAAGGAATTTTTGTCAAAGAAGAATATGATCAAGTTCTATTTAGATGGATAGCTCTGATTGTTTTTGTGGTCTTTGCTTCCATCATTGGTTATGGTTTATTGAAAAGTAGTAATAAATTAATTTACATTCCGACGATTGATGAAAAAGTATTGCTGTCAGCCTTATCTGAGGGTTCACGTTCAGAAAAAAATAATAAAGGGAATAAGGTCTTAGAATCGATGTCCACTCCAATCAGTTTAGAGGAGAAAGATATTTCTGAACCTGATAAAAGTTCTCAAATTACAAGTAATACAGGATTAGCTAATGCGTCTTCAGAAAAAACACAAATACAAACTGGAACTATACAAACAGTCTTATTAGAATCAGAATACAATATTCGCGGAGTAACTCCTAACTATCTGGATTGGGAAAAAGATGAAAATAATATTGTCAGAGTAAACAATCGCAACTTTACTCAGTTAGCATCAATTGCGACTCTATTAGGGTTATGGGGTATAGATGTGGATTTAAGTATTTTCAGGAATGCGACTACGGAAAATGTTTTATCTTTTGACATAATTCAGTTTACCAAAGATGCCGGTGCTAATAGAGTGGATTTCCAGACTGACTTTGCACAATTAATTAGGCTGGATATACCTGTCATTCTTGAAATGGATAAGAATAATTTGTACGTATCACCTTATGCTGTATTGACAGGTGTAACAAATCAGGAGTTAATAGTTGCTGACCCAATTATTGGTAAGATGAAAATTAAAAGGGGAGACCTCGACAAAATATGGTTTGGAAATGCGATTGCTATTTTCATAGAAAATAATATTTCATCACAATTATCTTCTAATATGAGAGGTAAAGAAGTGGGTATACTTCAACAATACTTGAAGCGGTTGGGATATTTTCAGAATGCTATAACCAATAAGTTTGATAAATATACAAGAGAAACGTTAAAAAAGTTTCAGAAAGATAATAATTTATCCGATGATGGAATTTGTGGCTCAATGACTTTAATGGTTATTGGTATCAGATTAAAGAGTAGAGAAGTACCGACTCTGACAAAGGATATAGCCGGAGGTTTATTATGAGTGCGATATTGGATGCCCTTAGAAAAGCCGGTGATAAATATCGAAGGAAGTATAAGGATTTGATTGGCGCCGAAGAAGATGGTTCGAAACAAACTGAACGTGGTAGTCATAAACGTCCGAGTCAAAAGCATCCTAATAGAAAAAAGTTTTTAATCAAAATTTTTCTGACGACAAGTGTGGTAGTCAGTCTAATTCTTATTATTGTTTGTATAATTGGAATCTATATTATTTTCAAATCTCTCAACAAAGTAGATGTTATCGATAAAAAATACGAAAAAGTTGGAGCAGGGCTTGTCCCTGCCCAACCAAATATTGGGCAACCACAAGGGTTGCCCCTACAGATAGTTCCCACTCAGGATTTACAGAGAAATGAGAAGGTAGAACCCAAAAAATTAGAAAAAACTAAGAGCAATGAAACTATTGATCCGCTAAAGGGCAAAATTAAATTTAAGGTAACATTGGAAGATTTGACTAATCCCTCATTAATGCAGCCAAAAGAATCTTTGCTATCTCCTGTTCTGATAGGTGATGAGGATATAAAAGATTTGGATAAAAGTGACAGTGAAATTCAAGTGAAGAGTGCTAAACCGCAACAGAAAGAAAAAGTTGTTCCAAAAGTTGATAGTGAAAAACGGGCAATTGAAAAAGCACCGAGTACGGAACGGTCGCGACCGTTCCCTACTACAATAAGAATAGATGATTCTTCTCTTGATGACCAAAAGGAAAGAGGGGTTACAGTCCAGACTGAAAAATTAAATGAACCTAAAGAACCTGAACAAAAGCAAGCAGAAAGTAAAATTGGGATTCCTTCAGCTAATGTAGGGAACGCATATATGCGTTCCCTACCTAAAGAACGGGAACAAGCGACTCCATCAAATGAGAATCAGTCAATCCCCATAAGTGATCAACAAGTTTCTGATGAAGAAAAAGTTTCTAAGACAGAAAGCAATGAAATTCCTGATACTTCTAAACAAAATAGTAAATATACACTTGAAGGAATAGTATGGGATGATAAGGGAGCGTTAGCAATAATCAACGGCTCGATGGTAAAAGTGGGTGATATGATTGAAGGTGGAAAAGTGAAGAAGATTAATAAGAACTCTGTTGAGATTGAAATTGATGGGAAAACACAAATTATTTACCATTGAAAATTATTTTTTCTCTTTGCTCATAAATAAGGTACAAGCGTATTAATAAATTTTTAAAAAATTCTGTTCATAAATGAAAATGATTTTATGTGGAGTGCGGTAGCTTGCTACCGCTTTAGATTGCGAGACCTTGGTCTCGCTTATTTGTAGGGGACGCATATATGCGTCCCCTACAGTGGAAGCAAGCTTCCACAAAACAAAGCGAAAGCAAGCTTTCGCACTCCAAAGAATAATTTGTGGACAATAATTTATAATGTTGCTCCATATCATTTAATCAATTTTCTTTTCATCCACACAATAGCTATGTAAAGCAATACAAGGCAGAGAATTCCAAGGAAGAGAAGGCTGAATAGCATTCTCGTATTCAAGATACCCATCGCTGAATTTCTTATTAGGTAGGTGAAATGAGTTAAGGGAAAGAATTGAGCCACAGTTTGAGCCCACTTCGGAAGATTCTCCAATGGGAAAAATGTTCCACTAAAGAGATACATCGGCACGAATAATACGAAGACAGGGATATTGAACATATCAATTCTTGGCACCATCGATGTGAATATCATTCCGAAAGCTCCGAATAATAATCCCGAAAAGAATGTTAGTGGAATAATAAGAAGCGCCGATGGATAGCTAAATAAGCCATAGATAGTAATCACAATCAGCATTATGGTTCCTGCCATAACGGATTTTGTCGCTCCCCACAATATCTCACCTAATATCACGTCTTCAATACTGAGCGGTGTGGATATGATGCTATCAAATGTTTTCTGATAATACATCCTGACAAAAGAGGCGTAAGTGGTTTCAAAGAATGAATAATTTAAGGCTGTGATTGAAATGATGGCAGGTGCGAAAAATTTTATATAGGAAATTTCATATCCTTGATAATTAATTTTCTCCACCATAACTCCCAGACCAAATCCAAAGGCAAAAAGATATAAGATAGGTTCAAGAATTGGTGCGGCAAGATTGGTTATCCAGGTTCTCATATAAACGATGAAATCACGCCACCAAACCTTATAGGCACGATAACTTATGTCGAGTCCAAGGAGAATCATTCTTTCAAATCCCTGCCTGTCAGTTTTAAAAATACATCTTCTAATGTTGCCATCCTAATCATAAAACTTTCTTTGTGATGAATTTTTTCCACATAATAATACGCTTCGGATTCATCATTTAGCGAATAGATAATTATTCTATTTTGTGTTCTCTCGTGTTCCTTATTGAGTTGTTTTAGAGTTTGCTGAATCTCATCCAGATTACCTGTGAACTCTACGACATTTTTCCCGACATGTTTTCGAATAAGTTCGGACGGTCGACCTTCTTCCAAAATTTTGCCTTCATCCATTATAACAAGTCTGTCGCAAAGTCTTTCTGCTTCATCCATATAATGAGTTGTAAGTAACACTGTCTTCTCACTTTTTTTAAGTTCAATGATTGTATCCCAGATTTGATGTTTTGCCTGAGGGTCCAATCCTGTTGTGGGTTCATCAAGAATCAAAAGTTCGGGATTGTTAATTAAAGAACGAGTAATCATAAGGCGACGTTTCATTCCCCCTGAAAGTTCATTAATGGTAATATTGCTCTTATGTTCCAATGCCATAAATTTGAGCAGTTGATGAGCTCGTTTATTAGCAGTTTTGCGGTCAATCCCAAAATATCTCGAGTAGACTATTAGATTTTCAAACACGCTCAAATCGGGGTCGAGATTAAATTCCTGATGACAGATGCCAATGCGAGCTTTTATCACTCTCGGAAATTGCGTTACATCAAGGTCGAAAACCTTTAGAGAGCCCTCAGTAACAGGTGAAAAGCAAGTTATCATTTTAACCGTAGTTGTTTTCCCAGCGCCATTGGGACCAAGCAGACCGAAGCACTCACCCTTTTCGACCTGAAAATTGATGTGGTCGACAGCGAGAAGATTCCCGTAATATTTAGTCAACTTTTCTGCTTTAATAATAATTTCGGAATTCATTATAAATCCTGATTTTTGAAATACTGTGGTGCGACATTTATGTCGCAAAAACAGCGAGATAAATCTCGCACCACAACATCTTTAATAATAATTTTTTAGTTCATTATAAATCCTGATTCATAGAAAATATAGGCGATTTAAGTATAGATTTTGGTGAGGAAAAGCAATCTTTATTTTTCCGTTTGTAGTTCCCACTTTAGTGGGAATAATTAGACTTACTAAAACAGGAACTGCAGACAGTGCGTGTCATTCTGAGCGAAGCGAAGAATCTCGTAGTTTGTTTAGTATTTAAGCAATCTCAAATTGACGCATTGATGTGAAATTCACGTGTGGTTTCGTCAATGTATTTTATATTAATCCAGGTTGCATAATCGGGATATATATCTTTAAATCGATCCGCCCATTCAATTACAATAATATTGTTGGGTGAGAAAAAGTCATCAAATCCAATTGTCTCTAATTCACTCTTGTCTTCAAGGCGATAGAAATCGATGTGAATAAGATTCACTTTTCCGTTATAAATTTTTACAATAACAAATGATGGGCTTGTGATGTTCTCTTTGATTCCCAAACCGAGTGCGACACCTTTTACAAATTGGGTTTTACCTGAACCCAATTTGCCAACGAGACAAATTGTTTCATTCCCTTTTAATTTTTTGCCAATGCTCTTACCAAGCTTTATCGTCTCTTCAGGAGATTTAGTTATAATCTTTTTCATATTTACTGTGAATAAACTCTTAAAACTTGAAACTTTATATAACACATTTTTCTTGCAAAGTTAGTTTTCCGTTTGTTGCATCAAGTAATGCCATAATCCCATATGGAATTGTTATCTGCTCATTAATATGACCGAATGGAAATCCCAAAATCAAAGGTTTCTCAAGCGCTTTTAATCTCTCGATGAATACTTCCCTTGAAGATGGTCGTGCTTTTTCTTCAGGCTCACAATCAACGTTAAGACCGATAATAAAACCTGATGCATCATATAATTTCCTGGCATTCAATAAATGCGTTAAGTATCTATCTAATCTATATGATTCTTCACCCACATCTTCCAGGAAAACAATTTTATTTTTCGTATCGATTTCATAAGGTGTGCCAAGAGTTGAAACCACAATCGAGAGATTTCCTCCGACAAGTCTCCCTTTTGCTTTACCCTTATTAATCACTTCGAGTTTTTTCCAACCTTTTGGAATGGGATATTCTTTCTGTGTTTCAGGGTTTGAAAGGATATCAAAAAAATTATTTAGTGTGAACTTCTTAATGGTATTGACAAATGCTGAACCAACCATTGGTGAATGAAAAGTAACAAGGTTTGTCATCTTCAGAAATGCTAAATGCAGGGCTGTGATATCGCTATATCCACACAATATTTTCGGATTATTTTTTATCAATTTATAATCAATGAAATCAAGTAAACGAGCCGTTCCATAGCCGCCTCGCAGGCAGATTATTGCATCGACTTTTTTATCTGCAAACATCTGATGCAAGTCAGCAAGCCTCTCTTTATCAGTGCCGGCGAGAAATCCTCGAATCTTAAAAGTATTTTTACCAACTTTAACTTTATATCCAAGCGATTCAAGATACTCAATGCCCTTCATTGCTTTCTTTTTATCCTTGAAACCGCTGGCGGGTGAGATAACACCAATACAATCACCTTTTTCGAGTCGTTTAGGTTTGATTATCATGTTAGCTCCTTAAATATAATTTGAAATATCTAATATATTAACCAAGGATAGGATTGTTTTGTCTACTGAAGCCTCCTTGCAATAGCGCATTAGAAGCCTGTCTAGTGTCATTGCGAGGAACGAAGTGACGAAGCAATCTCAAAAATCATTATATAGGTCTCTCCATTTATTATTGATACTTTCTATCAATTCTATCTTTTTTTGTCGCGATCCTCCTTTTAATTGTTTCTCTCTATCAATGGCATCCTCTACTTCACTAAATTCTTCAAAGTATACCAACTTTGTAACATTGTATTTTTTTGTAAAACCATTTATTAATTTGTTTTTGTGTTCATATACTCTTCTCTTTAAATCATTTGTGACACCAATATACAACACATTATCATATTTATTAGACATTATATACACAAAATAATCTTTTTTCACTAAAGATACCCTTTTTAAAGGATGAGATTGCTTCGCTTACGCTCGCAATGACACTATAGTATGCTTAGCTTGTGTCCAGTATCTGTAATATCATTTGCTCTAATGCTTCTTTATTTTCAATAATTTCTATCTCCATACCAATATAATATAGATTTGTAGCGGTCGCATTTATGCGACGATTATCTATAAATAGTTTCTTAACTTTATAATAATCCTTTTGCGTTGTGACTAATATATCAGCCTTAAACTCCTGAAAATTGTTAAGAATGTTGTTCACATCAGATTCTGTGTAGTGATGATGGTCATCAAAAATGATACACTTATTATTGGAAGCAATTTGTGACAGTTTATATGTGAAATAATACTCATCTGCAATACCACAAAATGCCAGAACCTTTTTATCCTTTAACTGATTTAGCTCAAGTGTATCGTTTTCTCCGAAAAGTTTTGTAAATTTATGAATCGATTTTGCAATTAATGCCTTGGTATTGTATTTTCTGATAGTGTTTGTAATTTCGTCTATTGACTTAATGGGGAAATGAGGGAAGGATGTGACTCGGTTGTTTCTCATTTCAGAATCTGATTTTGTGATTATTATGATACCCGCTCTGGATAAGGCTTTTATAGGTTCACGCAATTGTCCTCTTGGGAATAAATAGCCATTTCCGAATGGGTTCAAAGAATTAATTAGAAGAATATCGAGATCTCTATCAAGAGCGAAATGTTGAAAACCATCATCAAGCAAGGCAACATTACTCTTAAATTTTTCAATCGCCAGCATACCCGCCTTGTATCTATTTTTCCCGACTACTACAGGAACACCTTTGAGATTCTGTGCCAAAAGATATGGCTCATCTCCGCTTTCAGATGGATTTGAAAGAATTTTATTTCCATCAGAAACTATCTTTATTTCATCTATATTCCCTTTTCTTTTATAGCCACGACTCAAGATAATTGGTTTGAATCCTTTTTCAGAGAGAAATTTAGCGAGATACTGAGTTGTTGGCGTTTTGCCTGTGCCTCCCAAAGTTATATTCCCAATGCTGATTACTTTGATGGGGAGTCTTTTCCTCTCAAGTATCCCCTTTTTATGTAGATAATATTTAAACTCAACAAGTGGACCGTAAGCTCTGGAAGCAATATTTAGAGGAACTGCAATAATTTTCCCTGATAAACCTTCTGGTTTAGAATAAATTATTTTTTTAATCAGCTCAGGCAATATATTATTTCCTGTTAAAATTTCAATTTGAGAGCTCTGAAGAACTGCCATTTTATAATTAAAAACGAGATTGATTCGTCGGCTTTCGCCTCCTCACAATGACACTCACAGCCTTTATGGCAGTGAATATGAAGTAGCATTAGTGTCATTCTGAGCGAAGTGAAGAATCTCGTATTTAGTTAGTATTTCAGAGGTCTCAAATTGAATTAGTGAAATTTATTTTTTGAATCTAAATTTTAGAACTGAAATTAATCCCCGCATCATTATTTTTGTACTGAAGGTTGATTTTCCGAATCTACGATTTTCGAAAATGATAGGCACTTCAAGCATCTTAAATCTCTTTTTCTTGCAGGCATAAAGGACTTCCTGAACTATGGCGGGTCCGTTCGATTCCATCTTTTCGAGCTCTATTGATGCAAGAACTTCTCTTTTAAAGCAACGATAACCGGACGTGCAATCCTTGATATTTAATCCTAAAATAAACCTAATATAAAAATTTGCTAAAAGAGTAATAAGTGTTCTTAAAAAACTTCTTCCAACCTCACCACCACCTTTAATCAATCTCGAACCAATTACCACATCACAATCTTTCATCTTATCAATAAATGCAGGAATGTATTTCGGATTATGACTGAAATCCGCATCCATCTCAATTATAAAATCCGCACTATTTTTAACGGCGTATAAAAAACCAGCGATGCCAGCAGAGCCTCTTCCTTTCTCATTTACACGATGAACAAGATGAATTCGTGAATTATTCTCAGACCTCTCTTTTACAATTTTCCAGGTTCCATCAGGTGAGTTATCATCAACTACTACAACTTCCATATCGTCTCTTAGAGCAAGAATATCATTAATGAGTGGTTTAATATTCTCCGCCTCATTGTATGTCGGTAACATCGCCATTATTTTCATTTTTTCACATTTTGTGGAGTGCGAAAGCTTGCTTTCGCTTTCCTTATTACCCTCTCCCCTTGTGGGAGAGGGATAGGGAGAGGGGTAGCAGAAACCTGTTTCTGCTATAAGGAACGCATATATGCGTTCCCTACAAACGTGCGAGACCAAGGTCTCGCAATTCAAAGCGGTAGCAAGCTACCGCACTCTACATAAAATCATTATCATTTATGAATAGAACTTTTTGAAAATTTATAATGCGACTGCTACGCTTTTTCTAAATGGATATAAATAGCGTGGTCATTTATTGTAACTTTTTTAGAATTTGCCCCTTCAAGCTTATTTTCATCAACTATTTTAATTAGTCCAATACTCAACGTTTCGGTTTTATAATAATCGGCATTAAGTGCAATCGCCTTATTAAAAAAATCATCGCAGCTGTATCGAGTGATGATCCTATCCGTAACCTCAAATCCAGCATCTTTACGGAGATTCTGAGTGTGTCGCACAAGTTCACGAATCATTCCTTCCTGGATTAGTTCATTGGTTAATTTCACATCAAAGATCGACACATAATTTCCTTCTCTTGAAGCCACAAATTCATCAATACCTTCAACTTCAATAATAAGGTCGCTCTCAGTTAATTCAATTTTTTCTCCCGTATGCAAATCCACTTCGAATTTTTCAGACTCTGCAAGGCATTCAACAATATCTATCGCAGGTAACTTTTTAATAATCTTTTCAATCTCGGGCAATTTAGCTCCATATTTCTCTCCTAACCGCTTATAATCGGGTTTCACAGTATATCGAACGTACTTTAAGACATTGGTTGAACACGTAATTTTCTTGATATTGAGTTCATCATAAATATCATCTTCAAATTTCTTGATAGCCTCTTCTTCTTTTTTGTTAACCTTTAGAATAAGTTCCGCAAGAGGTTGTCTTACTTTATACTTTGCTTTATTTCTTGCAGCAAGTGCGAGAGTAACAAGTTTTTTAACCAATGCCACATCCTCTTCCAGCCTCTCATCGATCAGGTTATCATCTTTCTGTGGATAATCATTCAGATGGATGCTATCAGGTGCATCAGGATAAATATCTTTAACAAGCACTTGATACATATCTTCGGTTATGAATGGAACTACAGGAGCCATAATTTTCAGAAGATTGACCAATACAGAATAGAGTGTTTGGTAAGCAGCGTTCTTGTTCTCATCCATAGCGGATTTCCAGAATCTTCTTCTATTTCGTCTCACATACCAATTTGCCAAATCATCAAAGAATCCTTCAATTAATCGAACAACAGAGCAGACATCATATCTCCTCATATAGAAATCTGCTTTGCCAATAATTGTATTCAATCGTGAGATTATCCATCTATCAAGTTCTGTGCAATTCTTTAAATAAAAACCTTCTCGATTCAAATTCGGTTTATCAATGTTAGCATAAAGGATAAAGAAATTAAATACATTCCAGAACTGAAGAAATTTACGCTTGACCTCTTTCGCAGGTGTATAGCCGAAGAGGAGTGGACTTGTTGTAATTTGTCCTGCATAAATCCATCGGATGACATCAGCTCCCATCTTTTCAACAGCATCATCAAACCAGATGGCATTTCCCCAGCTCTTATGCATTTCACGTCCTTTTTCATCCAGGACTTTCTCATAAGTCAGGACTTCCTTATATGGAGAAATACCTTCAAACGTAACAGACATAAACATCATTGAGTAGAACCAGCATCGAAGCTGTGCCCTCATCTCACAAATCCAATCCGCAGGAAACCATTTTCTCCAGTAAGAATTATCCTCATTAAGATAACCAAGAGTTGAAAACGAGATAATCCCTGCATCAAGCCAGCAGTCCCCCACATCTTTAATTCTATGAAGAATATTTCCACAATCAGGGCATTTAATTGTAATCTCATCAATCCATGGTCTATGTAACTCCCGAATCTTATCAAATTTTGGTTCGGCAAGTTCCTTTAACTCTTTTACGGACCCAACAACAATAGTCTTATTACATTTTGGGCAGGGGTAAAAAGGAAGTGGCAATCCCCAATACCTTCGCCTGGAGATGCACCAATCACTCATATTATTCAGCCAGTCATCCATCCGCTTCTTCATAAAATCCGGATGCCATTTAACCTCTTCATTCGCTTTCAGCATCATCGACCTGATTTCATCGCAGGAAATAAACCATTCGTCAACTAACCTGAAGACCAGCTCTTCGCCACATCTCCAGCAATTCGGATATCTATGTTTATAATCGTGAATTTTATAGAAATAACCTTTTTCTTTTAGACTTTTGAAAACTTTTGGGGCAATAAATTGGACACCTTCACCAGTGAAATTTCCAAAACCATTGACATACAATCCGTTTTCAGCGATTGGTTCAACAATTGGAAGATTGTATTTAACGCTCAACTGATAGTCTTCTTCACCGCATCCAGGGGCGATATGAACGATGCCGGTTCCTTCGGTTTCACCGACCTCATCCCAGAGAATAACTTTATGGTCGATTCCTTTTTGCGATTCAAATTCGTCGAAGGGACCTTTATATTTCAAGCCCTCGAGATTTTTGCCCTTAATTGTTTCAACAATTTCATAATCAGAACCGAGACAATCAATCGTTCCTTTTGAGAGAATATAAAATTCATCATTCTGTTTGACCTTTACATAATTCAGTTCAGGATTAACAGCCAGAGCAATGTTAGCAGTCAATGTCCAGGGAGTTGTTGTCCAAACCATAAAATATTCTTTGCCTCTTCCGATGATGGACAATTTAAGATAAACAGATTTGTGGACAACGTCATAATAGGAATCGAGCATCTCATGTTGAGAAAGAGAAGTTCCACAACGAATACACCAGGGCATTGCCCGATGACCTTTATACAACCTCCCTTTCTCATAACAATTCTTCAAAAAATACCAGATGTATTCAATGTTTGTATCGGTCATTGTATAGTAGCTATTTCCCCAATCCATCCATTGACCCAGTTTAATTGACTGCTCCGTCTGGACTTTGGAGAACTTCACCACTCTTTCGCGACACTGTTCAGAAAATTTATCTAAACCATACTCTTCGATTTCCCTTTTGGAGTTAAGACCTAATTCCTTTTCGACTTCAACTTCGACCCAGAGACCCTGGCAGTCAAATCCATTCTGGTAACGCTGGTCATAGCCCTTCATCGCCTTATAACGTTGATAAATATCCTTATAAGTTCTTCCCCAGGCATGATGAACGCCCATCGGATTATTTGCGGTAATAGGACCATCGAAAAAGGAAAAGGTTTTCTTATCCTTATTCTTTGTCACTAATTTTTTAAATGTGTCGTTCTTCTTCCAGAAGGCTAAAATCCGCTTGTCAATATCCTGGAAATTTAGTTCTTCGCTTATCTTTTTAAACATTTCTCCAATCCTGATTTGAGATTATTTTAACCACGACAGCACAACCAATACATTAATATTTTTAATTCAGATGATGTGATCATCGTGTCTTTATGGCAATAAATTCAGATTAATAATGGTTAAAGACTGAAATAAATAGTTTTATTTAAGAATGACAAGTTTTTAGACTCAGGACTGATAAGTCAATAAAAAATTACATTCTTAAAATAGGGGATGACTCCATCGAAGTCAAATTGATATTGATCTACTAATCTTTTAAATTGACTTTGTGGTATAAAATCTAATAACTGATTAGATATTGTATTGACAAAATACATCAGTTGAACCTCCTGTTGCAAATTTCACCCATTCCTATCTCATATAGATAGGATCAGGAATTCGACCATTGTCTATGAATTTTTATCGAACAAGAGTGATCGATAGTATAAAATATTATTTGATAACTTAAAAGTGAGGAGAGATATAATTTATGCAATACAAAGGTCAATACAAGGTATTTGATAATTCTCGGGTAAAGACCTATTCGATAGTGGGGCGGAAGAACAAGTGTTTATTGAAAGATTTTATTAATTTGGATGAGTTGGTGAAGAAAGATATAATTTTTCCTAAGGAAGAGATAAGTGAGGTAGCAAAAGCGATTGTAAATGCGTATAGGGATAAGAAGCCGGTAATAGTTATAACGGGAGCACATTTGATAAAAAATGGTATGTCACCGATTTTTTTGGATTGGATGAAAAGAGGAGTAATCAGGTTGATTGGGGCGAATGGAGCTGTTGTGATTCATGATTTTGAGTATGGAATGTTAGGTGAAACGAGTGAGGACGTTCGTGGCGTATTGGCGAGAGGTGAGTTTGGGATGGCATTTGAGACGTGTGGTTATATAAATCAGGCGATAATTGAAGGGAATAAGTTAAAGCTTGGTTATGGTGAATCAATAGGGAAATTGTATTGGGATAAAGGGTTCAGGAAGAAAGTTATAGATAATGCATTAAGAGGTGTAGAGGAGCCAGAGAGGTATATTAGACCTTATGATGGTTTTAAGTATTCGGAGGCGAGTGTTGTTGCAATGGCATATAAGCTTAAGATTCCTTTTACGGTTCACGTTACGATAGGAACGGACATAGTGGACCAGCATTATAATTTTGATGGGGAGGCAATAGGTGGGACAAGTGGGAGAGATTTTCTGATATTTACTGAAGTGATTAGTGAATTAGTGGATGGGGGCGTAATCTTGAATATAGGGAGTGCGGTGACAGGACCAGAGGTTTTATTGAAGGCAATATCGATGACAGCAAACATAGGACGAGTGCCTAATAAAATTATTTGTGCGGATTTTGATATGCGACCACTTTCTACAGATAACGAGGCGAGGGATGAGAATAAATATCATTATTATTTTCGAGATCAAAAGAGTGTGGCGACACGGATACCGAAGGTATTTAATGGGAAGGGATATTACATAGAAGGTGACCATCGTTTGACGTTGCTAAGTCTGTATCAATATTTTTTTAAGTATCTTTCAAGGTTGTGAGACGAGATTTATTTTTTTTTAGTAAAATTCGTGTCTAAAAAAAATATAGGAGGACTTATTTTTAATGAGCAAAAGAATTGATATAATAAATCAACGGATGGAAGAGACGATAAAAGTTAAGAGAGGGTTTAGCAAAGAGTTAAAAGAGAAGATTTTGAAAGTCGTTGATGCAATTGTAAAGACGCATAAGAATAAGAAGCAGGTTTTTGTTGTGGGAAATGGGGGAAGTGCAGCGGATGCCCAGCATTTAGCGGCAGAGTTAGTTGGACGATTTTTGAAAGAACGGGAGCCGATGAATGTGATAGCGTTATCAACGAATTCATCGATACTTACGGCATTAGTGAATGATTATCCACCGGAGACAGTGTTTGAGCGACAGGTGCGTGCGCATATAAAAAAGGGGGATGTTCTAATAGGAATAACGACCTCAGGTAATTCCCCGAATATCATAAAAGCGATAGAAGAAGGGAAAAAGAGAGGGGCTTTAACAATAGGTCTTACAGGTGCATCAGGAGGGAAGATGGCGAAGATATGTGACATAATATTAAATGTTCCATCGACCGCTACTCCACGAATCCAGGAATCTCATATATTCATAATACATCTGATTTGTGAATTAGTGGAAGAAGGAATTTAAGATGGAAGATGTAATATTTGAGATTTATGGTTAGAAATTGATTATTCAAAGAATAGTGACTTAACTATGAATATATTTTGGCGGAGAGGGAGGGATTCTACACGGGCATAATTTTGTATTCCATTGATATATTTGAAGTTATAAATTAACCCCTTCAATTTCAAGCAAAAAACCAATTACATTTGTTTTTATCTATTCTATTTGTTTGTATTTATTATATCTATTTTGATTTCCGATGGTCACAATTTGGTCACAACGGGATTTTTACACCTTTTCAGTTTTTTGATGTAATGAATTTTATAAATTCTCTTCATTAATAATTCAAGACATTTTTTATTCCTTTGTAGTTGAGTTACTGTTATTGAAAAATTATTATTTCAATGGTGCTTTATGAGAATTGTTAAAATTATAACAGGTTTTGTGAAAATAAAGAAGTAAAAAGTCGGAGTGCATCCATATGACTGAACATTTAAACAATTACAAGTTAAGATCACTGAAATACTTAGTTTCTTAATATGCAAGACAGAATTTGCCATATAAATTACTGATGTAATGCGAGCTTTAGCTCGCATATTTTTGCGTCATAAATGTCGCGTTACAGTTTTTTAGAGATCTCAATTTGAAATCTCTGAAAAACTACTTGAGAATTAGTTCAAAAGACATATAAGGAGGTGAATAAAAAAATAGAGGGAGAAAAGGAGTAAAGATATGTTCAAGCAAAATGATAATCAGATAGAGTTTGCAGATGGATGGTATGCGACAAAACCTTGCAACAGGACTCTGGATAAGCTCAACGAGCTTGTGAGATGGAGCGAGGTGCGAGAGAGGATAAGTAAAGTCTACAGTCCCCAAGAGTATGGTGGACGACCTGGCTTTGATCCTGTAGTAGTATTCAAACTTATTTTGCTTGAGCACTGGTATAATTTATCTGATGGACGCGTGTTAGAGGAGGCAGCGGATCGATTAAGTTTTCGACGCTTTTTAGGAATCAATGCCGGAGTCCTTTTGCCTGATGATACAACGTTAGTGAAATTTCGCAATCGATTACAACAAACCGGGATCTTGAAAGAGATATTGAATTATGTCAATGCGTGCATTCAGCAATCAGGATTCACGCTAACCTCCGGGACAATCATTGATGCGACCTTAGTGAAGGCGCACACCAGACCGAGACAGAGTGGACGCGAGAAGTACATAGAGCCGGAGGCAGACAAGACCAGATGGAATGGGAAAGCGCACTTTGGTTACAAAGTACATCTTTCTACAGATGTCGAGACGAATGTCATCAAAGAGATTGAGGTAACGCCAGCCAGTAAGGCGGAGACGGAGGTCTTTGAGAAACTCTTAGAAGGAGATGAGCCTGTAGTGTATGCAGACAAAGGATATACGAGTAAGAAAAACTCTCGATGGTTAAGCCAAAGAGGGATCAAAAACAAGATTATGAAGAAAGGCTATGCCTGTCATCCCTTAAAGGAATCAGCGAAAAAACTCAATCGAGTTATCAGCAAGATGCGAAACGCAATAGAGAGAAAGATTGGAGAGATGAAGTTATGGCATGGATTAGGGAGAATGAGATACATAGGATTAGCCAGAAGCAAGATACAATCGTTCTTAACAGCGATAGTAGTGAATCTCAAATTCTTGGTATCGAGGTGCGTCCAGGCATAAAAGAAAAATGAAAATATATGAAAAAATGAAGAAGATGAAGCTCTTCTGACAGACATCCACATAATCTCACAGCCATAAAACTGAACATCGACATGCTTCACGAAGCTCCTTTTACTTAATTCCCTCACTTCCTTATATGTCAAAGAACAAAAAAATCTAAAAGGCTAGTTTTTCAGAGATTTCAAATTGATATGAGATTACAGTTTGTTTGGTATTAAGATGATTTAATTCAAGTTCATTCTGATGTAAGTAATCGAAGGCGAAATGAAACCTTTCTTCTGAGAAAATTATATAAGTAATATCCTCGAACTAAACCTGATTGGTAGAAGAAAGAAGTAAATCCTTCGCCAGACTTAGATAGCGAGGATATGGATGATTCGAATTCGTGGCTTTTTTCATTTCCTTTTTATATAGCATAATAGTGCGCTTTCTCTCATTATTCTTAGTATTTTTTTTATAATTCATAAAAAGTCCTTCTGACATTAGTTCCAACCGCTCTATTTTCGCCTGATACTCCGTTTCACAAGTTGGCTCATTACCTAATCTCCCCATCGCATAATAATTCTACCACCTCTTTACTAATGGATAGGCTATATTATACTTACGAGAAACTATTGCAGCCGTTGAAACACCACTTAACACTTCCTCCACAACCCTCTTCTTAAACTCCTTTGTAAAACTCCTCTTGAGTCTCATCATACTCCTCTCCTTTCACCTCTCTCACCATCCTATATAACTATTTTTGTGTCCAGTTTCAAGGGTTCATTCCAATCTAAATTAAAGGCAACTTTAGAAAAAGAAAACGTTTTTATTATTTAATTGACATGTTTAGTTAGAACTTGTGTCAATCCTTTATATAAAAAGATAGACTAATGCCTCTTTTTTCAATCTATTATTAATGCTATAAAGAAATTATTTTGTATAAAAAAGCTTGACAAAGGGCTTTTAATTAGAAAAAAGTATAACATTATTAAAAACGTTTTTATATAATTTTGGGAGGATTAATTGACTTGGTATTCTATCAATGAAGCATTAAATCGTATCAAGGTGCGCGATGGTTTAATAAAATCCATTGTGAATGGTTATGATGAAGTCGTTCAATTTATATGTAGTTTAGCTATGCAAGAAAAAAAGAAGAGGAAGAGACCATGCATTTTTAGCTTTGATGGGTTCACAGGAGTGAATTGGGAAAGTATTATTAAAGATGTTAAAAAATCACTCGGTGCACAAAACATCAACGTTGAATTCATACAAATATCTTCTTGTCTAAAAGCGCCATTAGAAATTGAAAAAATGGTGAAGCATTGTCTAACCAATGATTCTTATTTTGGCTATGTATATGAAGGGAAATTGGATGATTTTTTTAGGCTTTCTAATGTTAGAGAATTAAGAAGAAAATTCATAAAATATAGAACGCAGAAAACAAGTGTTTCATTACCCGATATTATAATCTGTTATGGTGATGGTTCAGTACTACCTCTACTTAGAGACTGCTACGATAAAGTATTTTATGTAGATATAACCAGGGAGACTTTTGTTAGGCGTGTAGAGGAAGAAAACATTCTTCCAATAGGGAGTAAAAAGGGGGATATTTCGAGTCGTTTACGAGATAAGCGTTTCAATTATGTAGATCTTCAAGTTCTCAAACTACACAAGAGATATGTTCTAAAATGTATAGATTACTATATTGAGAATAATTCTTCAGAGAATTTGATTTTACTTCCTCGCCAGACATATGAGCAAATATTAGGTATTATCGCTCAGTATCCATTCCGACTCAAACCTGTGTATATGCCTGGTGTCTGGGGCGGACAAGAAATGAAGAGAATCAGAGGATTGCCTAAATCTATGATAAATTGTTCTTTTGCTTTGGAGGTCATTCCTCACTTACAGGGTATAAGGATTGCCATAGGAGATACTCAAATAGAAGTTCCTTTTTATAATTTACTTTGGGCTGAACCAGTAAAAGTTATGAGTAAAAATGGATTTAAGAAATTTAAAGGGTATTTCCCAATAACACTTAATTATGATGACACGGTTCAAGGGGGCAACTTAGCTATTCAGAACCACCCAAATGGAACTTATTTAAGGAGATGTTTTAACGAGCGGATGCGTCGTGATGAGTCATATTATGTTGTTAAGACATATCCGGGAGCAAAGACATATCACGGTTTGAAAGAAGGGACAGACTTAGATGAATTACGCAAATTAGCTATTCGAGCCGAAAAAGAAGGTATTCCTTTTGACTATGACCAGTATATAGACAGTATTAAAAGTAAAGAAGGGGATTTATTTTTAATACCTGCAGGGACTGTTCATGCTTCTGGGGCAAATCAATTAGTTTTAGAGATTGATACGGATCCGAGTAAGACCAGTGCTGAGTATACTTTCCATTTGTATGATTATCTGAGACCCAATTTAGATGGTAGTATGCGGGGGATTCACATCAAACATTATTTAAATGTCTTAAAAAGTTATCGAAAAACCAATTGGGTTACGGCTCATCTTCGGCAATCACAAAGGGTAATTAGAAAAGGGAAGGGTTGGGCTGAATATCTCATTGGGAAGCTAAGAGAGATGTATTATGAGATACATCGTTTAGAATTTACGAAGAAGATAGAGGATAATACCAGTGGGAAATTTCATATTCTGACCTTAGTAGTAGGAGAAAGTGTAATTATCAAATCTCAGAAATACCCTGAGAGACAATGTAAATTAAGTTTCACCGAGACTATTATTATTCCAGCCTGCTTAGGAAAATATATAGTGATAAACAGGGGTAAGAAACCTTGTAAAATGACAAAAGCGCTATTAAAATAGTAAATGTGAGTATCGAGATGAAAGAATGTGTAATTGCCATAGATGTTGGGGGCACATCCCTGAAGTGGACCCTGGTTAATCTTGCTGAAATAGATAATCATATTTCAAGAGAGTGTTTTCAAAAAGTTCCAATTAATTCAGAGGGAAGAGCGAAAGATATAATTATCTTTTTTACAGAGACAATAGAGAAGGCTTTGGAAAAAGCAGGTGTTCTAAATTTTAAGGCAATGGGAATAGGTATCAGTACAGCCGGACCATTTGATTTTGCTAATGGAATAAGTTTGATGAAGCATAAGTTTGAGAGCCTTTATGGATTAAATATGAAAGAGGAGCTAGCAAGACATTTAAAATTAAAGAATAGTCTGATGATTCACTTCATCCATGATGTTCATTCCTTTTTAATTGGGGAAGCAAACTATGGAGCTGCAAAAGGCTATAATCGTGTCTTAGGGATAACTCTTGGTTCTGGTTTTGGTTCAGCTTTTATGATTAATAATGAAATAGTAATAGATGGATTGGGTGTTCCCCTTAATGGAGATATATGGTGTTTACACTATGAAAATGGTATGGTGGATGACAAGATTTCTCGGCGAGGTATTCTTAATAGATATGAGGAATTGGGAGGAAGATTCAGTAAAGGTCTTGATGTAAAAGATATTTCTACTTTAGCTTTTCAAAAAGATAAGATCAGTCTACAAGTATTTGAAGAATTAGGTAAGACTTTAGGTGCCGTATTGAAGCCTATTGCCTTGGAGTTTAAAGCTGATTGTTTAGTATTTGGTGGTCAGATTTCAAAAAGTTTTTCTCTTTTTTCAGGGTCTTTAAGAAAGGCATTATCATCAGTTTCTTCAATCAAAAGAATTGATGTGGCTACATATATTGATTTAGCTCCGCTTTATGGTGTGGTGAAAAGATTCTTTTCAACATAAAAGAAAGTCAAATTAATTTAGGAAGGATAATACTATGACGAAAAAAGGCAAGCTAACAAAACTTGTTGGAAAAAACAAAATTGAGGTGTTCGACCAGGATTTACCGGAAGTAAAAGGGGACGGGATGCTTATTGAGATAGGACTGGCAGGTATCTGCGGAACAGATATACATATTATTGAGAATGCCGATGGTCCTGATTTTAAAAATGGTCTGCCATTTACTTTGGGTCATGAGGTTACAGGGCGGATTTGTAAAATGGGTAGTAAGGCTAATGAAAGTATGTTTTGTGATGAGGTATTGAAAGAAGGGGACAAGATTGTGCTTTATGTCTTTTTACCCTGTGGAAATTGCTGGTGGGAGCGTCGGTTCGGAACCTGTCATAATCTTGTTTGTAATCAACCCCGCAATGGTTACTTTGGGAATCCACATAAATGGCCCTTTTTTGAATCTGGTTGGGGGGAATATTTATATATTCAACCGGGTAGTTGGCTTTGGAAAGTGCCTGAAGATATGCCTTTTGAGATGTCTGTTCTTACAGAACCATTTTCAATGGGCATCAGAGCTGTGCAAAAAGCGATTGCCTTACCCGCCTGGAAAAATCTTGAGACATTGAGTTTTGGTGGAACTGTGGTTGTATTGGGTTCAGGAGCGATTGGAGTTTTAACAGCGATTGCATCCAAAATTGCAGGGGCAGGGAAAGTCATCCTGATTGGCGGTCCAGAAAGGACACTTAACATTGCGAAGAAGATAGGCGCGGCTGATATATTTATTGACATAGATAAAGTTAAGCCTGCGGAACGTATAAAGAAAGTAAAAGAGATGACAGAAAAAGGTTATGGCGCTGATGTAGTTTTTGAAGCTGCTGGTGTGCCTCAGGCGTTTATCGAGGGATTGGAGATGACAAGGAAACTTGGGACATTTGTTGAGTTAGGATGTTTGATTGATGATGGGAAAACAGTTCCTCTCAATATAGCCAAACATATCGTAGCGAAGGATATAACACTTTATGGTGTTACCAATCAACCGCCTCAGGATTTTACGAAGGCATTAAAAATGATGGAAGTGATGAAGGACCGTTTTGATTTTTCAAAGATAGTTACTGAGATTTTTGATTTTGATGAAATGGAAAAGGCAATAAGTCTTGTAAAAGACCCTGTAAGAAAAGGTATCAAATCAGCATTTAAAGGGAAAGCTTATAAATAATAAGAAGGAATAGAATATAAATAGAAAAACAATAGAAGAAATAAGGAGGAAAAATCTTATGCAAGCTACCGCAAAGGCATCAGTATTAGATAAGATAGAAGGTGATTTTGTTATAAAGGAATATCCCATACCTAAACCAGCTCCAGGAACTTTAGTAATGAAGGTAGAATTAAGTGGAATTTGCGGTACGGATATACACATCTATCACGGGAAAATGCCTGGTGTTCCATATCCGATTATATTAGGACATGAAGTTGTTGGAAAAATTTCAGAATTAGGTGAAGGAATAGAGAAAGACCTATTTGGAAATCCAGTAAAGGTGGGAGATAGAATATGTCCGATAGGGGCAATGGGGTGCAATGAGTGTTATTATTGTACAGTGCTTCATTCACCTAACCGGTGTCCGCAAGAAGAAACATACGGTTTCTATGCAGACCCGGATAAGGAACCATATCTTTCTGGTGGTTATTCTGAATACCTTTATATTCGCCGAAAAAATCCACCATTTATTAAAACTGATGTAGCCCCGGAATCAGGTGTTTTGCTTGATACTCTGGCGACAGGGATTCATGCAGTGCAGAGAGCTAAAGTTCAGAATGGAGATACAGTAATGGTTCAAGGAACAGGTATAATAGGTCTTGTTACTCTAATCTCAGCAAAATTAGCCGGCGCTACAAAATTAATCGTAGTGGGCGGACCCGAAGAAAGATTAGAATATGCAAAACTCTTTGGAGCAGATGTGACCATAGACATAACAAAAGTTATTGACGCAAAAGAACGGATAAAAATGGTGAAAGATCATACGATAGGTAGATATGGAGCTGACATTGTTTTCGGTTGTACGGGGACAACTCAATCTATTAATGAAGGACTTGCTTGTACAAGAAATAGCGGTACTTATTGTGAAGTAGGAAATTTCTGTGACACAGGCACAGTTGAAATCAATATGGGATTAGAAGTCGTTCAAAGAAACATAAACATCATCGGACTATTCGCACAAACAATAGAACATTTCGCTCGAGGGCTAAAAGTTCTTGAAAAAAAGCAATTCCCTTATGAAAAACTTGTTACACACAAAATACCATTAAAAAGAATAAAAGAAGTCATCACTAACAAAACATATTTCTTAGATAACAAAGTTTCCCTTAAGATTGTAGTTACCCCCTGGCTTATTTAGCTTATGTAAAGATGCAATAAGTCATATAGGTTTTAAGGAAAAAAACTTTATCAGTAGGGAAAATGAAAGTTCTGTTCATAGGCGGTACAGGAAATATTAGCAGCTCGGTCAGCAGATTTGCGGTTTCACGAGGGGTGGATCTTTATCTCTTCAATCGCGGTCGGCGAAAAGTGGAGATCGCCGGTGCAAAGTCTATCATCGGTGATATTAACAACGAGGCAGATGCAGCCAAGGCATTGGCGGATTACCAGTGGGACGCGGTGGTCAATTGGATTGGTTTCAAGCCGGCGGACGTAGAGCGGGACATCGCCTTGTTCGCCGGCAAGACAAGGCAGTACATCTTCATCAGCTCTGCCAGTGTCTACCAAAAACCGCCGAGTCATCCGGTCATCACGGAGTCCACACCATTGTGCAATCCTTTTTGGGATTACTCTCAGAACAAAATCGCCTGTGAGGAGCGTCTAAATCAGGAGTACCAGCAGCGCGGTTTCCCGATCACCATTGTGCGGCCTGCACACACGTACGATACCGTTATTCCCTTAGCCATCGGTGGATGGAACGATTATTCAATCATTGACCGCATGAAACGTGGTGATAAAGTGATTGTGCCGGGCGATGGCACAAGTTTGTGGACGGTGATGCATTCAGAGGATTTTGCCAAAGGATTCGTTGGCTTGCTTGCTAACCAACAGGCGATTGGACATGCGTTCCACATAACCTCGGACGAAATCCTGACGTGGAATCAGATATATCAGACCGTCGCCGAGGCCTCCGGCGCAACTGTGAACATTGTCCGCATCCCGTCAGATTTCATTGCACGGTTTGATGACTTTCATCGCGGCAATCTCCTTGGCGACAAGGCGCACAGCATCATCTTCGACAACTCGAAAATAAAGCACTTCGTGCCGGATTTCGTAGCAACTATCCCATTCAATGTCGGCATTCATCGCACCCTGCAGTGGTTCGAGTCCGAACCGGGGCGAATGAAGATCAATCCTGCAAGCAACGAATTTCTTGACAGAGTCATCACCGCCTACGAAAAAGCATTGCCTTAGGTGAGAGTATGGTGGTGATCGGACAGGAAATCCAGTTTCCGAAAAGTGCGAGCATTTTGCTGAACGAAGGCTCGAAACAATAATATATCTAAGGATGGGCAGTATGAACACCACTTTGAAAATTGGCATTCTCGGTTGTGGCGATTTTCTGCGAACGCAGGCCGATGGTCTCAAGCAAAGCCGATCCATCGCTGTCAAGGCACTCTACGATCCCGACTTCACCCGTGCCGAGCGCTATGCGAGTGAAATCGGTGGTGTCTCAGTGCAAAGCGACAGTGCGATTTTCGACGATCCAGAGATCGCTATCATCTGCCTGTTCACACCGCCGGGAATCCGTCGCGAGCTAATAGAGTGCGCTGCCGAAGCCGGCAAACATATTCTCACCACCAAACCGCTCGGACCGAGCACCGCCGATTGCGCGGCGATGGTGAAAGCGGTCAGCAACAAGATTCGTGGCGGTGTGATTTATAGTCGTACTGGCAATGCCGGCGTAGAAATGTACCGCCGGATTTTCGACAGCGGCGAGATTGGCTCGCTCACTCTGTTCAAAGAGGACTGGCTGCATCACTATCCGGAGTGGAACAAGTGGGCGCTCGATCCGGAGGAGAACGGTGGTCCGTTCATGGATGCGATGATTCACAACCTGAACATTGCCCGTTACCTTATGCAAAGAAAGCCGACGAAGTGTACCTTTTTTTCCGAGAATCATTCACACCCAAGCCTGTCTTGCAACGACACCGAGTTTCTGAAGCTCGATTTCGAAGGCGGTGGTGCGGCGTATCTGTTCATCACCTGGGCGGCAGATCTCGCGGTATACAGTAAGGAAGGCAATTACCGCGAGCACATCGAGATCCGGTATATGATCACTGACAGCGGATGGCGGCTCACTGACGCCTGGGACAACGACAAGCTCGTCATCACCGCCTCACGCGATGGCAAGACGCGGCAATGGGCTACCGAGCCATTTATGGTTACTCTGTATGATGCGTTCGCCGAAGCCGTGACAACCGGCAAGCCGCTGCGTTCGGATATCCCCGATATCTGCGAGGCGTATGAGGATATCAAGTTGCTTCGCGATTCCGAAAAGCATATCGGGAAACGGATGCAGGTGGATTTATCGCTGTAAACCTAACTCCCCGGTCTCGGTGGAGCGGCGCGCATGGTACGGCATGTGAGCGGAATTGAAACTAGTCGAATAAAGAAGAGAAGCTAAATGTACAGAAAAACAACGATTTCGCTTTTTGCGCTTTTCTTGTTCCTGACAGCACAGATCTTGTGGGCGATTACTTTAACTTTGTCTCCAGTAAAGGATACCATGCTAGTAGACAGTACTACGGAGCGCGGTAACGATGAAAGAATAATTGTTGGACCTTATACATCCCTGCTTAAGTTTGACCTTGCATCTCTTCCTGCGGATGCTGAAGTCACATCGGTAAGCCTGAAAGTCTACCATCAATACCTGTCAGGAGATAGTTCTACTGAAGGATCAGTAGGACTATGGGTGATGCAGAAGGCATGGAATTTAGACGAGGACAATACGCTGGACATAGGTGAGCCGACAAGCAACAGGCAGGTATACAATACGATAAGCTGGTCAGCAGACTTTGCCCGAGGAATTCCGGATCGTGGTGATGTCATATCAGTAGACAGCATAACTAGTGCAAGTGAGTGGGGACAGTGGTCAATTCCTGCTGAGATAATAGAGGGCTGGCGAGACAATCCAGCCACTAATTATGGAGTACAGATTGACGGGTACGGCAACGACTACAGGAAGACATTCAGAAGCAAGGAGCATGTTCATATATCGGAAAGACCGGTGCTCACGGTGGACTATACTATTCCCGCACCAGTTTACAATCGCTTCGATCCGGTAATGGACACTATGTTGGTGAATGACACTACAGAGTATGGTAATGATGATCGTCTTATCACGGGGACACCTGCCACTGGTCCATACACCTTGCTATTGAAGTTTGACCTCACCAGCTTGCCGACAGGTATCACAATCACAGGGGCAACGCTTAATGCTTACCATCCAGAGTATGCCGACAATCCTCCAGGAGAGGTTCAGGTAGGCTTGTGGGTAATGCAGAAGTCGTGGACACAGGACGAGGATGGTATACTGGAGATAGGAGAATGCTGTAAGACTTATAAGCAGTACAACACAGTCTCCTGGACTGCTCCTTTTGCCAGAGGGATGTCAGACCGTGGAAGCCTAATTTCAACCGACAGCATCAGCTATGGGGCTGAGTGGGGGCAGTGGTCCATTCCTGGTTCCGTAATAGAGAGCTGGCGAGACAATCCTGCCACTAATTATGGAGTACAGCTGGACAGCATTGACGGCATCAGTAGGAGAACATTCTACAGCAAGGAGTATTCGTCCGCCGACCCTATCTTGTAGTGTATTACAACAAAGCGTTAGCTAGTGTTAAACAAAAGCTATTTCTACTGTACAATTAAAAATTTTTTGGTATTTGATGTAAGTGAGGAGGAGATAGGAGCTGCTGACATATTTATTAATATAACCAAACTCACTCCTGAAGAAGGATACAGTGCTGATATGGTTTTTGAACCCATAGGAAAAGGAATTCAACAATTAAAAATATACTTCTGAAAAACATAAGAATTTTTATGTCTTTTAAATAAATGAGATCAAACTCTTTTTTGCTTTATAAGTAGTACGTGAAAAACTATTATGCAATAAGGCTTTTTAAAAAAGGTCGCTGTCACTATTAAAAAGAAGTGTGAAAAATGAACAAGAAATGTAAACGGATACTTTTTTGCGTAGTATTATTATCTTTCTTTGTCTTAGTGTGTTATGCTACTATAGAGACGATAGTGGCAGACGATTTTGAAAAGGGGATATTCGGACAAGTCCCATCAGGATGGACAATAAATGGCAAGGAAATAACAGTAATAGAACTAAAAGAGCCAAAGAACAAAGTAATTTTTATAAATCCCCAACCGGAAAACAATGATGTCTGGATAAAGAAGATATTTGATAAAAGAGTGGGGCGATTTACATTAAAATTTTCCTATTGTCCCCTTGTTTCTCAAAAACGTTCTTTGACAGTTAGTTTGATAAAATTCGAAGGTATGGATTCCCATGGTCCTTATATCAGTTGGCGTGAGAACGGGAACATAGAATATTATGATACTGAGTGGCATTCTATTTCTTCATACAAGGAGAATGAGTGGCAAAATATTAAAATTGACATAGATACACAAAATAAATCCTTTGATTTTTACTTAAATGATTTTGAAAAACCTTTAAAATCTAAATGCTCTTTTCGAAGTAAAGTTTCAGAATTTAATAGTCTTCGATTTACTTTTTATTCTGTGGATAAAGTGCTGGGTTCAGGGTATTTAGACAATATAGAATTTTCGTGGTCAGAAGGTATTGTTGAGCGGGAAGAAATTAATCAGTCAAGGGAAAATTTAGAGGAAAAAATTTCTGAAATTC